>ENA-ORCV01000076-ORCV01000076.1-marine-metagenome-genome-assembly--contig:-NODE-76-length-214413-cov-11.545312_pt1 | contig 214413 bp, 196 predicted proteins | sample MGYA00237779_ERZ508509 | MGnify/ENA primary metagenome ERZ508509 (study PRJEB26180, sample SAMN06268772) | marine metagenome | isolation source: Bioluminescent Bay, La Paraguera, Puerto Rico | place... | reverse complement strand
TCGGCCATGCCTTCCACGACCTTGTCGAACACGCTCTTGTGCGCATAGAGGCGCGAACCGGCGACGCAGACCTGGCCGGAGTTGAAGAAGATCGCGCCGGCCACGCCCGGGGCGGTTTCGGCCACGTCGACATCGGGCATCACCACCACGGGCGACTTGCCGCCCAGTTCGAGGGTGACGTGCTTCAGCGTGTCGGTGGCGTTGCGGTTGATGAGCTTGCCGATCTCGGTAGAGCCGGTGAAGGCGACCTTGTCGACATCGGGGTGCTTCACCATCCGGTCACCGCCGGTGTGGCCATAGCCGGTGACGATGTTGACCACGCCGGCCGGCACGCCGGCTTCGGCGATCAGGTCTGCCAGGCGCAGCGCGGTAAGGCTGGTCTGCTCGGCGGGCTTGAGCACGGTGGTGCAACCGGCGGCCAGCGCCGGGGCGATCTTGAGGCAAGCCATCAGCAGCGGGAAGTTCCACGGCACGATCTGCGCGCAGACGCCCACGGGTTCCTTCTGCGTGTAGGCGAACATCATGCCGCCCGGCATCGAGTACGGCGGCAGCGTTTCGCCGCCGATCTTGCCGGCCCAACCTGCCATGTAGCTGAAGTGCGCAGCAGCGCCGGGCACGTCGACTGCGGCGGCCATGCCCTTGGGCTTGCCCACGTCGATGGCTTCGAGCTCGGCCAGCTCGTCCGCATGCTCCACGATCAGGTCGGCGATCTTGTGCATGATCTTCTCGCGCGCGATCGGCGGCATGTCGCGCCAGCGGCGATCGTCGAAGGCGTTGCGCGCAGCGGCGACGGCACGGTCGATATCCTTGTCGGTCGCTTCCACGACCTTGGAGATGACCTTGCCCGACGAGGGGTCTTCCACGTCGATGGTGGCATCGCCCGAGCTGTCCACCCATTCGCCGTTGATGAAAAGCTGCGGTGCGCGCGCCAGCGTCTTCTTCACGGCGTCGGAATATTCGCGCTGGGTGCGATCGATGGTGGTCTGTTCGTTCATGGGTGTGCTCCTTTCCCGGGAGAATCAGCAATTATTGTTGTGAAACATAGCAATCAATCGAGGGCTTGGCCAACGCTTTGGCGCCGGCAAGGCTCTATCCGCCCTGTTGCTCCAGGCCCTTGTCCTGGTTGGCGCGGAAGATCACGAACTGGCGGATTGCCTCGACCCGCTCGGGCGAAAGGCTGTCGGCAAAACCGACCATGCCGCGCTGGGTCAGGGCGCCTTCGTGCACGATGGTCTGCCACACATCCTCGCTCTGCAGGACGGCGGAGCGGCGCAGGTCCGGCAGCACGGTAGAGCCTACGGCGTTGTCGCCGTGGCAGCCACCACAATAGCGGCCGTAGTCATAGGTGGCTTGCTGCAGCAGGTTCGCATCGCCCGTGAAAGGCGGCGGATCCAGCGGCAGGCGCACCAGTTCGGGCTCGGGCGGCAATTCGCCGGTGGCACCCAGCTTGAACACCAGCAGGCGCGAGATGTTCTGCACCGGGCCGGACGTTTCGTTCAGGATGCCGCCGGGCGCCAGCGCCCAGATGCCGCCCCAGCCGGCCAGCACGGCAACATATTGCTCGCCGTCGATCATGTAGGTGATGGGAGGCGCGACGACGCCGGTCTGCGCGCGGAAGCTCCACAGTTCCTGGCCATCGCGGACGCTGTAGGCGGCCACGTTGCCGCCCGCCGTGCCCTGGAACACCAGGCCGCCGCCGGTGGCCAGCGCGCCGCCGTTCCAGGGGCCGGGATACTGCACCCGCCAGCGCTCTTCCTGCGCCACCGGATCCCAGGCGATCAGGGCACCCCTGGTGGCCGCGGCGGAAGCCGCGCGGATTTCGGGATCGGCGGGCAGGGCGCCTGCCGCCTGGTCCACGCCGACATTGAAACCGCGGTTGGGATCGGGTTCCCAGTTTGCTTCGGGGAAGTAAGGGAAGGCCGCCTCGATAGCCGGAATGAACACCAGTCCCTCGCCGGGGTGGTAGGCCATCGGGTGCCAGTTGTGGCCGCCGCCCGCACCGGGCGTGGACACAAACGGTTCGCCGGTCTGATCATACCGCGCCGCGGCGACTTCGATCGGGCGGCCGGTTTCCATGTCGATTCCGGTCGTCCAGTTCTGCGGCACGTAGTTGTTGGCGCTGATCAGTTCGCCGGTGGCGCGGTCGATCACGTAGAAGAAACCGTTCTTGGGCGCCTGCATCAGCACCTGGCGTTCCTCGCCGTCGATTTCCATGTCCGCCAGCATGATGTGCTGCGTGGCGGTGAAGTCCCAGGTGTCGCCGGGGGTCGTCTGATAATGCCAGACGTATTCGCCGGTTTCCGGGCGCAGGGCCACGATGCTGGACAGGTAGAGATTGTCGCCGCCGCCGGGGCTGCGATAGGCCTGGTTCCACGGCGCGCCATTGCCGACGCCGATATACAGCAGGTCCAGATCAGGGTCGTAGGCCATGGCATCCCACACGGTGCCGCCACCGCCGTACTGCCACCATTCGCCGTTCCACGTCTCGCGCGCGGCGGCCAAGGCCGGGCCTTCGGTGGCTGCTTCATCGGGGCCGCCGGGCACGGTGTAAAAGCGCCAGATCATGTCGCCGGTCTCTGCATCGTAGGCCGAGATGTAGCCGCGCACGCCGTATTCGGCGCCGCCATTGCCGATCAGCACCATGCCATCGATCACGCGCGGGGCGCCGGTGATGGTATAGGGCTTGGACTGGTCGATCGTGACGGTGGACCAGACTTCTTCGCCGGTTTCGCGGTCGAGCGCGACCAGTCGCCCATCCAGCGTGCCCAGGAACAACATGTCGCCCCAGGCAGCCAGCCCGCGGTTCACCACGTCGCAGCATGCCTTCACCGCGGTTTCGCCCGGCACCTGCGGATCGTATTCCCACAGCGGCGCGCCGGTGGTGGCGTCGTAGGCCTTCACCTTGCTCCAGGCAGTGGAAACGAACAGCTGGCCATCGATCACCAGCGGGGTGGCTTCCTGGCCGCGCGCGGTGTCCATGTCGGTATACCAGGCAAGGCCAAGGTCGCCGACGGTTTCGGTATTGATCTGGTCAAGCGGGCTGTAGCGCTGTTCGGCATAGTCGCGGCCGTAGGTCAGCCAGTTGGCATTGTCGCCCGCCGCTGCCAGCAACCGCTCGGCAGTGACGCCTCCCTCGCTCTCGCCCGTGCCATTGCATCCAGCCAGCGCCAGCGCCAGCGCACCAGCCATCGCGACAACATTCAAACGCATTCTTGCCTCTCCCAAAGCCGATCGCGCGCTAACCCGTGGGGCGCGGAATCGTAACTATCGTTAGAATTGTGGGGCGCAAGGTGCAAGCGTGCCTGTCGTCGGCGGGCAGAGAATCTATATTGCACTTGCACAGTGCCTGGGCCTATTACGGCCCCGTCAGTCGAGCGCGAGCCCGCGTCATGACCCTGGCTTTGCATTTTTTGCTATTAGCCAAGACAGGAATACCCAATGACATTCAAACTCCCCTCACGTGCCGACCACGTCGGTTCGTTCCTGCGTCCGCAGTCGGTGATCGAGGCGCGCGACGCCTTTGCCGCCGGCAGCATCGATGCCGCAGCCCTTCGCGAAGTGGAAGACAAGGCCATCGCCGAACTTGCCGCCTGGCAGGAAGGTCTGGGCCTGAAGGCGATCACCGACGGTGAATTCCGCCGCAAGTTCTTCCACACCGATTTCCTGCTCCAGCTTTCGGGCGTCGAGGAAACCGGCGGGATCAAGAAGGCGTTCAAGAACGACAAGGGCGTGGACGTGGAATTCGCCCCCCCCAAGATGATCATCACCGGCAAGGTGAAGCACGAAAAGCCGATCCAGCGCGCGGACTACGAATTCCTCGCCAGCAAGGTGAGCGCGCCGGGCGCCGTGGCCAAGGTGGCCATTCCCAGCCCCACCATGCTGCACTTCCGCGCCGGGCGCGCGGGCATCCCCGAGGATGCCTATCCCGACATGCAGCTCTTCTACGACGATGTCGCCAAGGCCTATGCCGAAGAGATCGCCGACCTGGTGGACGCGGGTTGCCGTTACGTGCAGTTCGACGATACCAACCTTGCCTACTTGTGCGACACCGGCCACCGCGCGGATGCGCAGAACCGCGGGATGGACCCGGATTCGATCACGCACGACTATGCCAAGCTGATCAATGCCAGCTTTGCCGGCGCGCCGGATGACCTGGTGCGCACCATGCACCTGTGCCGCGGCAACTTCCGCTCCAGCTGGGCGGCAGAAGGTGGCTACGATCCGGTGGCCGAAGTGATGTTCAACGAATGCGACATCGACGCCTTCTTCCTGGAGTACGACGATGCGCGGTCGGGCGACTTCAGTCCGCTGCGCTTCCTGCCCAAGGGCAAGGTCGTGGTGCTGGGCCTGGTCTCGACCAAGCTGGGCGAGCCGGAAAGCAAGGACGATATCAAGCGCCGCATCGACGAGGCGTGCAAGTACACCGCCCTCGACCAGCTGGCGATCAGCCCGCAGTGCGGCTTTGCCAGCACCGTGCACGGCAACGACATCACCACCCAGCAGCAGGCCGACAAGATCACCCTGTGCGTGGAAGTGGCCGAAGAAGTCTGGGGCTAAACGCCACGACGGCGCCGTTCAGCAATCCATGCTGGAAGCTGAACGGCGCCACCACGACCTGTTAACCATGTCGCCCTACAATCCCAGGCTCCAGACAAGGAGAAGCGATCATGGCAACGGCTTTCAGCGATCCGCGCGAACATCCGGCACTGCCCGGACTGTGTGACGGTGACAGCGGGACCGTGTCCGTCGCCATTTCCCGCCTGTCCGCCGACGGCTGCATGCTGGAAGCCAATGACGACTGGGCTGGCGCTCACGATTTCGTCCACTTGCAGATCGCCGGTTCGATCGAGATGAACGGCAAGCTGGAATGGGCGCAGGGCCGCCGCGCGCAGATGCGCTTCTTCGGCCAGGTCCACCCGGCCGCCATCGCCAAGCTGCTGGAACTGGCTAGCCGGTAATCCCGAAGACGGCGCGGGCGTTGTCTTCCATCAGCATCTTCTTGGTCTTGGCGTCCATGTCCATCCGGTCATAGGCGGCGACCTCGTCGTAGCTTTGCTGGTAGGGGTAATCCATCGCGTAGAGCACGCGGTCCGGCCCCAGCACTTCCTGGCAGAACTTGATCGCCGGCTCCCACCCCACGCCGCTGGTGGTGATCCAGATGTTGTTCCTGAAATAGTGGCTGACCGGGTGCTTCAGCTTGGGCTGGGTGCCGCCGCGCAGGTGGCTGCGGCCGTCGGCATTCCCCTGCATCCAGTCGAAGCGATAGAGGTGCAGCGGCAGGCATTCGCCCATGTGGCCGATTACCAGCTTGAGCTTGGGGAAGCGGTCGAAGGCGCCGGAGAAGATCAGCCCCATGGTGTGCAGCCACACGTCGTGCGGGAAGCCTGCCAGCGCGCCGAAAAACCCGCGATCCTCGTAATGCGGCGCGTTGAAGGGCGCGGTGGGGTGGATGTAGAGCGCGGCGCCTGTGGCCTCGAGCGCCTCGAGGATCGGCCAGTAGCCGAGTTCGTCCAGGTAATGGCCCTGGAAGTGTGAATTGAGCACCGCGCCGTTCAGTTTCAGCTCGCCCATGGCCCGCTCGATTTCCTTGACGCTGCCGGCCACGTCGCGCGGGTCGAAAGCGGCGCATGCGGAAAAGCGATCCGGGTGGTTGCGGCAGGCCTCTGCGGCGATGTCGTTGGCCATGCGCGCCAGCGGCGTGCCGTCGCCCGGCTTCACCACCTGCACGCCGGGCGAGGTGAGCAGCAGCAATTGCCGCTCGATGCCCAGTTCGTCCATGTGGCCGATGCGCAGGTCACCCAGGTCCTGCAGCATTTCCTGCAGGCTGGGCATGTTGGCGAACATGGCGCCCATGCGCAGCGAATCGTCGTCTGGCGCATCGCCGCTATCGAAATAGTCGACCTGCGCTTTGACGAGGTCGGGAAAGGTCCAGGCTTCCTCGGTGGCAATGCGCTTGTACGGTGCATCGCGATCGACATGGCCCGCGCGCGGGGCGAGGCCGATGCGGGTGCGGTGCGAGAAGTCTTCCTTGAAGTGCCCTTTCAGGCCCTTCTCGCTGCCGTCTTCCAGCTTGCCGGATACCATCGCCTGCTCCCCTCTCTTCAGAACATGGTGTTGTCGTTCAGCGCTTCCTCGGGAACCGGCTGGATCACGTCCCAGTGCTCCACCAGGTAGCCGTCCTGCACGCGGAAGATATCGACCACGGCGCTGCCGCGATCGTCGGGCGCACGCTTGAAATGGTAATGCACGGCCACCAGCGTGCCGCCGCCTTCGGCTGCACCGTCATCACCGTAGATCACCCGTTTCACGTCGTGCGTCATCTGCGGGTTCGCCTGCATGTGCGCGGCGAGCACTTCGATGGTGGGATCGCGACCGGTGGGCGAATTGGGATCGTGCTGGATGTAGTCGGGATGCACCCACGCCTCGAACCCGTCGGTCAGGCGGTTCTGGTTGTAGAACACCTCGATGAAGCGGTCGGCGACTTCGCGGTCGGACAGGCTTGCGCGGTCTGCCGTGTCCATCGGATCGACAGCCGCCGACGCTTCTTCGGCAGTCTCCATATCCGGAGGACCGGTGCCAGCCTGTTCGCAGGCGGCGAGCGCAAGGCCCGCCGCCAGCAGGATTGCCGGGCGCGTGAACGCGCAGGTAAGCGGGGCCATGCTCCTTACCCCTCGAAGTTCTCTTTCGTCATCAGCTTGGTGAATTCGCCGACCCGGAACGCCTCGCCCAGCACGGGGTGGGCAAAGCTCATTTCCACCGGATGGCGGTTGGGCCAGGTGGTGCGCCAGTCTTCCTTGGGCAGGATACGATCCGGGCCCAGCGGGTTTTCCGGATAGGCCTGCGTCGCGGGTTGCAGGTGCGCGGTGGTCTTGGCCCAGCCGGTTTCATAATCGCCCTGCCACTGCATCAGGTAGTTGAGGCGCTTGATCTTCCACACCAGCTTGCCGTCGGGGCCGGGCTCGCGCACGTAGTCGTTCTCGTAGATGCCGGCTTCCCAGAACTGCTGCGGCGGGCCGTCGGGCTTCCAGTCCATCGCCTCGTCATGCCAGCCACCGGCCAGCATGCCGCGGAACCTGCCCTTGGCGGTCATGCGGTCTTCGGCCACGGTGACGACGGGTTGCAGCTGGAAGTGATCCAGCAGCAGGCCATGCACCGGGCCGCGGCGGCCACGCGTGAACAGGTTCTGGAACCAGGTGCCGTAAAGGCGCATCACGCCTTCGTAGCCGACGTATTCGCCCGACAGGAACACCACCGCGCCATCTTCGGCGAAAAGGGCGGCGACTTCCTCGGGCCGGTTGTAATCGATGTAATAGCCATAGGCCATCTGCAGGCGGATGATGGCGGCTTCGTCTTCCAGGCGGTGGACGCTCTTCTCCAAGGCGTCCAGGCGGCTTTCCACATCACTCATATCGACTCTCCCCTCGATGTCTGTTTGTATGCAATACTAACGATCGATACGATCATGGGAAGCCCATTTCGGGCATGGAGAGGCAAGAGAAATGACAGTCGACCCTTCGAACTATCGTGAGGAATGGCAGGGCCGCGTGGCTTTCATCACCGGCGCGGTGACGGGAATCGGGCTGGGCACGGCGCAGGCTTTCGCCGATGCCGGGATGCGCGTGGCGCTATCCTACCGCAACGAGGACGACCGCGCGGCGACCGAGACATGGTTTGCCGAGAAGGGGTACGAGACCCCGCTATTCTGCAAGCTGGACGTGACCGACCGGCAGCGCTTTGCGCAGGTCGCAGAGAAAGTGGTCGACCATTTCGGCGAAGTCCACGTGCTGGTGAACAATGCCGGGGTCAGCGTGTTCGGGCCGACGGACGAGGCGAGCTACGACGACTACGACTGGATCATGGGCGTCAATTTCGGCGGCGTGGTGAACGGGCTGCAAAGCTTCATGCCGCACATCAAGGCCGCCAGCGGGCGCCGTCATATCGTGAACGTCGCCAGCATGGCCGCTTTCCTGCCCGGCCCGCAGGCGGGTATCTACACCGCCAGCAAGTTCGCCGTGCGCGGGCTGACCGACAGCTTGCGGTACAACCTTGCCCCGCACGGCATCGGCTGTTCGCTGTGCTGCCCGGCGCTGACCCGCACCAATGCCTGGGCCAGCGCGCACAAGCGGCCCGAGCAGTTCAGCGATGCCGGTTTTGCCGAGCCCAAGGAAGGCGAACTGGAGCAGTTCGGCACCGCGTTCGAACAGTTCGGCATGGACCCGTACGAGGTCGGCGCGAAGATCCTGCGCGGCATGGCGCAGCAGGACGGGCTGATCCTGACGCACCCCGAACACGCGATCGACTTCACCGAGGAATTCGCCAAGCAGATCGCCGCGCTGCCGGTGGAGGAATGCCCCCTGGGCCGGGCCCATATCGAGGCGCTGCGGCGCAAGGCGATGAAGGATGCCGAGGCAGGCCTGAAGATCGAGATGGACCAGTTGACCTGACTTGTTTGTTCCCTCAAGCGCCGGGCGCAGCGCGTCCGCGCGGCTTGGCTTCCGGCCTACCGGCCGACCCGCGGTCGCGGGCTGTCGGTCGCTGGTCGCGACCGAGATCAGCGCACACATTTGGGGGAAGCACGGGAAACGGTCGGCGCCTAGCCGACCGCAAGGGCGAACGCCCGCCCGCAGCGGGCGCGGACCCCGGACTTGATCCGGGGGAAGCGCGTCTAGCGAGGACGAAAGCGCGGAGGCGCTTTCGAAAAACAATCATCATGCTATCCTTGCCGTAGAACGGGACAAGACAGAGGATCACCAGCCATGTGCACGCAGGAACAAGTCGCCAAGATGGGTTCGCTCAACCGCCGCCAGTTCGGCGCGATGGCAGGGGCAGGGGCAGTAGCCGCCTGTGCGCCGATGGCCAGCGATGCGCCGGAAGCAGGCGGGTTGGTGGAGAACACCGTCACCTTCGATGCGCCGGGCGGCACCTTTGACGGCGTGTTCATCCATCCAGCCAGCGGTTCGCACCCTGCGGTGATCCTGTGGCCGGACATCGCGGGCCTGCGGCCCGCCAAGGTGCAGATGGGACGGCGGCTGGCAGAGGCTGGCTATGCCGTGCTCGTCGCCAACCCCTATTACCGCAGCGTTGCCGGCCAGCAGTTCGAGGATTTCGACGACTGGCGCAACAACGATGGCTGGAACAAGGTAACCCCTTGGCGCGAAGCGAACACGCCCGAAGCCGTGCAGGAAACTGCGCGTGCCGTAGTGGCCTGGCTGGACGAGCAGGACGCAGTCGATAGCGCGCGCGGGATCGGCAACCAGGGCTATTGCATGACCGGCAGCTGGACGATCCTGGCCGCCGCCGCCGTACCGGAAAGGATCAAGGCCGCGGGCAGTTTCCACGGTGGCGGGCTGACCGGCGATTCCCCGATGGCCCCGGTCAACTTGCTGGACGACATGGCCGCCGATGCCCATGCGCTGATCGCAATCTCCCGCGATGACGACGCGCGCGATCCGGAAGCGAAAGACCTGCTGGCCGCTGCCGCAGCGGAGGCTGCCGCCGACATCCACGTGGAAGTCTACGACGGCGACCACGGCTGGACCGTGCTCGACAGCCCGGTCTACGCCGAGGCCGAAGCCGAGCGTGCCTGGGGCGAACTGCTCGAAATGTATTCGCAGGCGCTGTGACCGGGCCACGTGCGCAGGGATTGCGCGAAATCAATGTGAGCGGCTGCGCGCCTGCCTAGGTCTTCGCTTCAGACGGCCCCGAAACGGGGCGATGAGGGGAAACCGAGAATGGCAAAACGACTTTTCATGATCGCTGCAACGGCAACGCTGCTGGCCGGCTGCGGCGGGGGCGCAAACCCTGACGACGTGGTCGAGACGGTGCGGCTGACCGAGCAATCGCAGCTGCAGGCCATCGATGCAGACGAAGTGGTGGGCATTGTCCGCCTCTACGCCGACGATGCGCGGCTGGTGCGCCCCGATGGCACGGTGCTGATAGGTGGCGCGGCGATCGGCGAGGAATACGCCCACCTGATCGAGGACCCGAATTTCGATATCACCATCGAGCCGACCGACGGCTGGGCTTCGGCCAACGACGACTTGGCGGTGCTGACCAGCGAGGTCACCTTCACCACCAGCGACCCCGAAACGGGCGAGCCGGTGACGCTGCCGATGACCAGCCAGACGGTGTGGACGAAGGACCCCGGCGGCAGCTGGATGATCCGTTCGGCCTACAACGTCGCGCAAGTCGCCGAAGAGGCTCCGGCAGGGGAAGCGGCTGAAGCGGAATAGGCCGGTTCGTCCGGCCTGGCTACGGCCAGTTCTTGTATTCGATCGTCGCTTCGGGATCGGTGCACAGGCGGCAGTTTGCGCCGGCGAAGGTGCGGCCTGCCGCGCTGTCGCCGCGCAATTGCCATTCCAGCCAGTCGACGACGATCATTGCATTCCGGCCGCCCATCGGCTCGTGATAGGTGCCGCCGTGTCCGGTGGGCGTGTTCACCCAGAACACCGGCACGTGGTCGATGCGGTTGTAATCATCGAGACCGTTTTCATAGGCAATGTCTTCCGGTCCGCCATCGAGATAGAGTACCGGGGTGTGCAGGGCGGTGAGGCCGTCCTTGCCCAGTTCCATCCCGCCCAGCCGGGGCGCGCCTTCGGGCAGCAGGCCCGAATTCTGCACCACCACCGTATCCAGCCGCGGATCGCCGGCAATGGTCAGCGCCTGCACGCCGCCGCAGGAAAAGCCGCCCGCTGCCAATGCATTTTCATCGATCAGCCCGAAATAGGGGCTGTCGGGCCGGGCGTTTTCGGCCAGGGCCCAGTCAAGTGCTTCGATCAGCTGTGCCGCACTGGTGGGCGAGGCGCGCGTTTCGCCCGGCTCGGGCGGGCCGCGCTGCGGTTCCGGTTCAGCCTGGGCATTGGGGCCGCTGCGCCAGCGGCCGGGCGCGATGACGAGATAGCCATAGGAGGCGATCTGCGAGAGGTGGAAACGTGTGCTGGTCCCGTCGGCAGCGCAGCCGCCGTTGCCCCAGACGAACACGCCCAGGCCGTTTGGCCCGACCGCGCCCAGATCGGCCGGACGGTACACCACGTGTTCCGGCAGGGGTGCCACCACTTCGATCATCGAGGGATAGGGACCGTCGCCGGGGGTATCCGGCAGCAGGTTCACGCGCGCCATCATCTCGGCCAGGCTCTCGCCCGGTTCCTCCGCCTCGGGCGCCGGCGCATCCTGTGCGTGCGCCGGCATGGCCGCGGCCATGGTGGCCATCGCCACTGCTGCGAGTGTCGTCTTGCTTCTGCTCATTCCATCGTTCTCCCCTCGATGACGTCCCCGACAGGTTTCCGTCAGGCGAACCAGTAGGCGGTGCCGCGCATCTCCAGGCTTATGCGCGGCGCTGCGTCCTTCCCCGCCAGTGGATTGTCGAAGGCGCCGTGCGGCATCAATTGCGCGCGATCCGGGTCGCTCTCGCTGGTCTTGAACACCAGCGCCTCGCCCGGATGCATGTTGCTGTAATAGAACCAGCGGTGCGCCGGGTTGTATGCCAGCAGGTAGTTGGGAAAGCCCCATTCGGGGGATCCGTCCAGCGGATCGAATATCGCCTCGCAATCGATCAGGTCTTCGGCAGCGATGCTGCTGTAGTCGCACAGCCCCAGCGGCACGTCCTGCGGCGGCGGGCTGAGCACGCGCCAGACGTTGTATTGCGCACTGCGGACGATTTGCCTGCCTTCGGGCGCGACCTGCGCCCGCGCGGCGGCTGCGGCTTCCTTCGCCATGTCGACATGGACGAAGCGCGCCGGATGCGAATTGTCGTGCGCCGCATTTGCGCCGGCCTTTTCGGAAAAGCGCAGGATGCCCATCGGTGTCATCGCCACATGATCGCAGCCCGTCAGCGCAGTAAGCAGTTCGACGATCTCTCCCGAATGGACACGCTTGACCTCGTCGAGATCGGTCAGGTCCGCCAGCGCGCTGCGATGCTCCACCAGTGTGAAGCCCTCGACGTCGAGCGAGCAATCGCGCCCGCGCGCATCGTGGATCTCGACCTCTACCGGAGCGAGCGGCACGAAATCCTTTTCGTGCGCGTTGGCGTAGAAGAAGGGGCGGCGCTGCGTCCGCTCGCAATAACCTATTTCGGCCCGCACGCCCTGGCCCCCGCCGGTCATCAGGCGTCCTCGAACTCTTCGGTGTCGATCGTCGGGCGGATCGCATCGTGATACCGGTGCCCGTGGACCGTGGAATGGTTCACGATCTCGCCCGCCCTGGCGATGGCATCTGCCGGGATATCGACCGTGGCGGCGTGGAAGTTTTCCTCCATGTGCGCGATCGAGGTGGTGCCGGGGATCACGTGGCAGTCGTCACCCTGTTCCAGCACCCAGCGGTTGGCCAGCTGCGCAGGCGTGACGCCCACTTCCTTCGCCAGCGCCTCGAACTGTTCGATCACCTTCAGGTTCTTCGGCCAGTTTTCCGCGTTGAAGCGCGGCATCTTGGTGCGCAGGTCCTTTTCCTCCAGCGTGGAGGGATCGCGCAGCACACCGCCGAAGGCGCCGCGCCCGGTGCTGCTGAAGGCAACCAGGGCAATGCCCAGTTCCTTGCAGGTGTCGAGCACACCGAGTTCGACGTTGCGGGTCCACAGCGAATATTCGGGCTGTACCGCTGCCACCGGGTGGACCGCGTGGGCTTCACGGATGTGCGCGGCATTCCATTCGGAGACGCCATAGGCCCCGATCTTGCCGGCCTCCATCGCCCGCACCATGGCGCCCACGCTGTCGGCAATCGGCACCTTCGGATCGAAGCGGTGCATGTAGTAGAGGTCGATATGGTCGGTCTTCAGGCGCTGCAGGCTCTTGTCGAGGTTCTCGGCAATGCTCTCGGGCGCGCAGGAAACGCCGCGCTTGGCGCCGTCCACCACGATGCCGCACTTGCTGGCCAGCAGGAACTCGCCGCGGCGGTGCATTACCGCTTCGGCCAGCAGTTCCTCGTTCTTGCCGCCACCATAGATATTGGCGGTGTCGAGATGGTCATAGCCAAGGTCCAGCGCCTTGTTCAGCAGCTTTACCTTCACGTCGTGTTCGGGCGGGGTGCCATAAGCCCACGACAGGTTCATGCAGCCAAGGCCCACCGGGTGGACGGCGCGGCCGGCGATTGTGCGTTTGGCGATGGAAATGGTGCTTCTCCTGAGTGCGTGTGACAGTTGTCGCTTGCACAGGGGACTACACAAGGGAGCATGTCCCTTGCAACTCGGCAGAAGACGCGAGGAAAACTCAGTCGCGCACGAAAACGCGCGCATTCTTCACGAATTCGCGCAGTACGTCGTAGATCGGCTGCGCCGCGTCGAAATAGCCCAGCGGATCCTGCTGGATGCGTGTCGCGTTCCATTTGCGCTGGTGCGTCATCGTACGGGCGCGCAGTGTTTCGATCGCATTCTGCATGGCTTCGAACTCTTCGCGATTGTGGGCAATGCGGGGATCGCCGGCCATTTCCTGGACGAGGCCGACACAAAGGTCGTTGAACTCTTCGCGCATGGCCATGACGCGGTCGGCAGCGTTGCGGGGTTCCTGTCGCAGCGACGCCTGGAAGCCGAGCGTTAGCTTTTCCAGTTCATCCAGTTTTTCCGCAACGCCCAAGGCATTCTCTCCGTTTATTTGACTCTTCGTCCAAGACAAAAGTGTCCAATTCGTTAACGCTGGAATGCACGCAAAAGGGGCGCTGACGGCCCTTGCCGCCAGCGCCCCGGTAATAAAGGTTAAAGAATTAAACGTTTGTGACCGATTCTTGACTCAGGACCAGCCGTCCTGCTCTTCCAGGCTGGCGGCCAACTCACCGATCACGCGATAGCAATCGAGCACCTGTGCCACCGAACTGTTGGGCTCGCGGCCTTCGCGAATCGCGGAAATGAACTCGCGGTCCTGCAGTTCGATGCCGTTGTTCGACGGCACGTCCACCCCCGACAGGTCGATCTGCTTGTCGAACCCGTCGTACAGGTCGTCATACCGGGCAAGGTAGGTGCCGGTGTCGCCGATGTAGCGGAAGAAGGTGCCGAACGGCCCTTCGTTGTTGAACGACAGCGACAGGGTCAGGATCTGGCCCTTGTCGGTCTTCATCTGGATCGACTGGTCCATGGCGATGCCCAGCTTGGGGTGCTTGGGACCCTGCAGGATGTTGGCCTTCACCACCTTCGCCCCGGTCATGTACTGGAAGATGTCGATGGTGTGGGCGCTGTGGTGCCACAGCAGGTGGTCGGTCCAGCTGCGCGGTTCGCCCTTGGCGTTCTTGTTCTCGCGGCGGAAGAAATAGGTCTCCACGTCCATCGACAGGATTTCCAGGTCGCCCTTGTCGATCTGCTGCTTCACCCACTGGTGGCTGGGATTGAAGCGGCGGGTGTGGCCGGCCATGCAGACAAGGCCGGTTTCCTGGCTCTTGGCCAGCACGGCCTGGGCATCGGCCCAGCTGTCGGCCAGCGGGATTTCCACTTCCACGTGCTTGCCCGCGTCCATCGCCTTGATCGCCTGGTCGGCGTGCATCTGGGTGGGCGTGCACAGGATCACGGCGTCTACGTCGTCGCGTTCCAGCATGGCTTCGTAATCGGTGGTGGCAAAGCCGATGCCGTACTTGTCGGCCATGGCCTGGGTGGGTTCCTGGCGGCGGCCGACCAGCGCGGTCACTTCCACGCCATCGATGTTCTTCAGGCCGTCGAGATGCTTTTCACCAAAGGCGCCGCCACCGGCGAGTGCGATTTTCATGGACAATTCCTCCCGTTCGAGAGTTGCAAGTGGTTACGTATAGACAAGGGGCGCCGGCGGAGATTGTTCCGCCAGCGCCCCTCGTGAAGGTTTACTCGGCCGCTTCGAGGCTGTGGCCCGAGTGCACGACCCGCGGATCCAGCGCTTCGCCCGCGGTCTCCTCGGGCTGCAGGATCAGCGCGCCCAGCGCGGTGTTGGATGCCGGGATGTGGTAGAAGTTGTAGAGATCCTTCACCTTGTCGCCCAGCGCGCCGCGCATGATCAGCCACATGACCAGTTCGATGCCTTCGCTGCCCGCTTCGCGCAGGTATTCGATGTGCGGCATCTTCGAAAGCGTTTCGGGATCGTTGATCAGCATGTCGATGAACTTCAGGTCGAAGTCCTTGTTGATCAGGCCGGCGCGCGGGCCCTGCAGCTGGTGGCTCATGCCGCCGGTGCCCCAGACGTGGACGTTGAGGTCTTCGGGGAAGCTTTCGACGGCGGCCTTGATGCTGTCACCAAGCGCGAAGCAGCGCGCGCCCGAGGGCGGCGGATAGGTGACGACGTTGACCGGGAAGGGGATGACCTTGCACGGCCATTCGTCGGGCTCGCCGAACATCATCGACAGCGGCACGGTGCAGCCGTGGTCGACATCCATCTGGTTGAAGATGCACATGTCGAAATCGTCGAGGATCAGGCTCTGCGCGATGTGCCAGGCCAGGTCGGGGTGGCCGATCACGTCGGGCACCGGGCGCGGGCCCCAGCCCTCGTCGGCGGGCTTGAAACGCTCGCCGCAGCCGATCGCGAAGGTCGGGATGATGTTCATGTCGAACGCCGATGCGTGGTCGTTGTAGACCAGCACGATCACGTCGGGGGTGTTTTCCGGCTTGGCGATCCATTCCTTGATCGGGTCATAGCCCTTGAAGACGGGGCCCCAGTAATCGTCGCGGCTCTTGCCGGTCTGCATCGCGGCGCCAAGCGCCGGAATGTGGCTGGAGGTGATACCTGTGGTTACGCGGGCCATCTCAATAGCCTCCCTTCTTGGAGCGGACGCCTTCGGGCGAGCGACCGCCATTGATCATCATCTGGGCATATTCGGCTTCGGACATGCCGGTCATCGAACCGGCGGCCTTCTGGAAGCTCTGCCCGTCGGTGGAGAACAGCTTGGACAGGAAATAGACGTTCCCGCCTTCGTCGATCATCGCGTTGTAGTCGCGATCGAGCACCGCCTGCTTGGCAGCCGGCGTCAGGTTCCATTCGTCGAGATAGGCGCTCTCGTCGGCCTTGAACCGTTCGCGGTTCTCTTCCTTCATCAGGCTCATGGCGAACTGGTTCAGCCAATAGCCCTTGCGCGCCCGCTGGGCGGTGAACACGCGGGTGCCGGGGATGTCTTCCATCTCCGCCAGATAGGCGTGGATGTCGATCCGTTCTTTCTTCTTCTCTGTCATGTCAGGCTTCCTTGGGTTCTTCCCATTTGTAATCCAGCGGTGCCTCGCGAAAGGCGAAGCGGTCGAGATGGCGTTCGATCACGCCGCGCAGGTGCTCGTTGCGCTCCTGGTCGGCAGTGGTCAGCGTTATGGCGATGCCGCCCGGCCGGGCCAGCATCACCGCGCTTTCCACGTCGGAGAAGGGAAAGGCGCCCATGCCGTCGCCCTCGTCATAGGTGGTCGCCATCTTGTGGCTCCAGTGGCTGACGAGTTGCTGGATATACCGCTCGGGCTTTTCGCAACTGGCGAACCCCTGTGCGATGGCGGGCGTCTCGCTCATTACAGGCCCTTTTCCTTCAGGATCGCATCGAGGCGCGGATAGACCCGGCGGGCATTGCCCTCGAAGATCATGTGCCGTTCCTCGTCCGAGATATCCAGCGCATCGACATAGCGCTTGGTATCGTCGAAATAGTGGCCGGTCTGCGGGTCGATGCCGCGCACCGCGCCCACCATCTCGCTGCCGAACAGGATGTTCTTGTTCTCGATCACGTCGGCCAGCAGGTTGATGCCCGGCTGGTGGTAGACGCAGGTATCGAAGAACACGTTGTTCATCAGGTGCTGTTCGATATCCGGCTGCTTGAGCATGTCGGCAAGCCCGCGATAGCGGCCCCAGTGATAGGGCACCGCGCCGCCGCCGTGGGGAATGATCAGCTTCAAGTCGGGGAAGCGGCTGAACAGGTCGCCCTGCAGCAGCTGCATGAAGGCAACCGTGTCTGCCGCCAGGTAATAGCCGCCGGTGGCGTGCATGGCCGGGTTGCAGCTGCCCGAGACGTGGATCATGGCGGGCACCTGCAGCTCGCACATGGCCTCGTAAATGGGGAACCAGTATTCGTCGGTCAGCGGCGGATGCTCGAAATGGCCGCCACCCGGATCGGGGTTGAGGTTGCAGACGACGAAGTTCAGCTCCTCCACGCAGCGGCGCAGTTCCTTCACGCTTTCGGACAGGTCCGACTTCGGGCTCTGCGGCAGCATGCAGCCACCTATGAAGGTATCGGGAAACAGCTGGGTTACGCGGTAGATCAGGTCGTTGCAGCGCCGCGCCCATTCGCTGGCCACCGCCTGGTCGCCCACGTGCGGCGCCATGGCGCTGGCGCGGGGGGAGAAGATGGTGAAGTCAGCGCCGCGTTCCTTGATCAGGCGCAGCTGGTTGTCCTCGATCGTCTGGCGGATCTCGTCATCCGAAATCTCGGGGTAGGGCGGGCATTCGGTGCCGTTCTTGTAGGCCGCCTTCTGTTCCTCGCGCCAGGCATCGTGGCCCTTGGGCAGGACAGTGTAGTGGCCGTGGCAATCGATGATCAGGCTCATCGTCAGTTCTCTCCCTTGAATTCCGGAGTCGCCCGGATCGCATCCAGCTTAGCAGAAAGTGTCTCGGGCGGTGGCGACAAATGCAGCTTGCCCAGGGATTCGTGCCAGGCAACGGTCTGGTCGCTCATCGCGGCGGATGTCCCCATGGCGCGCAGCATCTCGGCAGCCTCGATCATTTCCGCAGAGCGGCGGACGCCGTGGATCAGCATGCGATCGAGGTTGTAGTTGGCCCGCTCTGCCCAGCTGACCTGCTTTTCGCTGGCGTCGAGCGAGGCGAGCACTTCGTCGAGCACGCCCGCCTGCCCGGCGGCGAGCACCATTTCGGCCGTCAGCGCTTCGATGCCCTTGACCATGATCGAACGGCACAGCTTGATCGCACTGGCGCGGCCCACGGTCTTGCCCACGGCGCGCACGTTGCTGAAACCCAGCGCGGTCAGCGCCTTTACCGCTTCATCTGCCTTGTTGCCCGCTGCCAGCAGCGGCACGGCCAGCCCCTTGTCGACAGGGGCCATCACGGCGACATCGACATAGCGCGCGTTGACCGCCTCGATTGCCTCGGCGGCCATGCCCTTGGTCTGCGGGGCGACCGAATTCATGTCGAGCCACATGGCGCCCTGCGGCACATAGGGGGCATATTCGCGCGCGGCATCCAGTGCCTGGTCCGCGGTAACCAGAGAGAGAATCACCTCGGCGGTGGCCAGCACTTCGCCGCAATCCTCACCCAGGCCCACGCCCGCATCGGGCATGGCGGCGCGGCGTTCGGCCAGCAGGTCCCAGCCTTTGGCTTCTTTCCACTGCGCTTCGCGCGCAAAGGTTTCTCCGGCCTCACCGAAGCCGATCAGTGCCACTTTTGGCGTCATGGTTTTCGAATCTTGCGCTGACATCGCTCTCGACGCGGCCCCCTATCAATTGTAAGTGTTACTTACAAGTTTGCCTCGCGTTCCCGCCTGCCCTTGACGAAAGGCGGGCGACGGGTTCACGCGGGGCCCGAACAGCATATCGAGAGGAGAATCGCTAGGCCATGGGTGTTGTCGTCCAGAATATCGAACGTGCCGATCCCGAAGTCGTGAAGGCGCTGGGTGCGTGTGGCGTGGCCACGGTGCACGAATCGCAGGGTCGCACCGGCCTGCTCGCCAGCTACATGCGGCCGATCTATCCCGGCGCGCGCATCGGTGCTTCGGCTGTCACCATCTCCGTGCCGCCGGGTGACAACTACATGGTCCACGCCGCGATCGAGCAGTGCCAGGAAGGCGACGTGCTGGTGATCGCGCCGACTTCTCCGTGTGAAGACGGCTATTTCGGCGACCTGCTGGCCACCAGCGCGCAGGCGCGCGGGGTAAAGGGCCTGATCATCGATGCGGGCGTGCGCGACATTCGCGACCTCAAGGAAATGGATTTCCCCGTCTGGTCCAAGCGCGTGTTCGCCCAAGGCACGATCAAGGCCAGCCTTGGCAGCGTGAACGTGGACGTCGTTTGCGCCGGCGCCTTCATCCGTCCCGGCGACATCATCGTGGCCGATGACGACGGCGTCTGCGTGGTGAAGCGCGAAAACGCCGAAGAGGTGCTGAAAAAGGCCCAGGCCCGCGAAGCCAACGAGGAAGAGAAGCGCCAGAAGCTGGCTGACGGCGTGCTCGGCCTCGACATGTACGGCTTCCGCCAGAAGCTGACCGACATGGGACTGAAGTGGGTCTAACGGCACCAAAGAGGGCCTGACATGAATCAAGCACCGGTCATGTGGATGCGCGGTGGCACGTCGAAGGGCGGTTATTTCCTCGCGTCCGATTTGCCATCCGATGAAGACGAGCGTGCCACGTTCCTGCTGGGCGTGATGGGCAGTCCCGATCCGCGCCAGATCGACGGCATGGGCGGGGCGGACCCGCTCACCAGCAAGGTGGCCGTGGTGAAGAAGTCGGAGCGCGAAGGCGTGGATGTCGACTACCTGTTCCTGCAGGTCTTCGTCGACCAAGCCATCGTCACCGATGCGCAGAACTGCGGCAATATCCTGGCAGGCGTCGGCCCCTTCGCCATCGAACGCCACCTGGTGGAGCCGGCAGGCGATGTGACGCAGGTGACCATCTATATGGAGAACACCGGCCAGATCGCCGTTGCCAGCGTGGAGACCCCGCTTGACGAGATCGGGCGGCGGCACGTCAACTACTATGGCGATGCAAAGATCGACGGCGTTCCGGGCAGCCATGCCCCGGTGCCGCTGGAGTTTCGCGATACCGCCGGTTCCAGCTGCGGCGCGCTGCTGCCCACCGGCAATGCCTTTGACGAGATCGAGGGCGTGCGCTGCACGCTGATCGACAACGGCATGCCCTGCATCGTGTTCAAGGCCGAGGACGTCGGCGCCACCGGCTATGAAACGCGCGGGGAGCTGGAGGCAGATGCCTTCAAGCCGATCCGCGACAAGATCGAGGCCATCCGGCTTGCGGCTGGGCCCATGATGAACCTTGGCGACGTGAGCGAAAAGTCCGTGCCCAAGATGACGCTGGTTGCCGCGCCGAAAAATGGCGGCGCGCTGACCACCCGCGTGTTCATCCCGCACCGTGCCCATGCCTCCATCGGCGTGCTGGGCGCGGTTACCGCTGCCACGGCGGCACTGGTCGAGGGCTCTCCCGCTGCCGAAGTGGCGGACGTGCCCGACGGTCCGGAGAAAACCCTGAGCATCGAACACCCCAGCGGCGAGACGACCTGCATCCTCAAGGTCGACGATGCCGGTGAAGTCACCAGTGCGGCCCTGCTGCGCACCGCGCGCAAGCTGATGGATGGAATTGTCTATGTCTGATCGTATCACCTCCTGGCACCCCAACCCCTCCAAACCGACCTACACCCCGCCGCCCGGCGCGGTGGACGCGCATTGCCACGTGTTCGGGCCGATGGCGCAGTTCCCCTTCAGCCCCAAGGCGAAGTACCTGCCCGAAGATGCCGGGCCGGACATGCTGTTCGCCCTGCGCGACCACCTGGGTTTCGAGAAGAACGTGATCGTGCAGGCCAGCTGCCACGGTACCGATAATGCCGCCACGCTGGATGCGATTGCCAAGAGCGCAGGCAAGGCGCGCGGCGTCGCCGTGGTCGATCCCGCCATCAGCGACGATGACCTTGCCAAGCTGCACGACGGCGGCATTCGCGGCATCCGCTTCAACTTCCTGAAGCGGCTGGTGGACAACGCGCCCAAGGACAAGTTCCTCGAAGTTTCCCGCCGCCTGCCGAAAGGCTGGCACGTGGTGATCTATTTCGAGGCCGATATCCTCGAAGAAATGAAGCCTTTCATGGCCGAAATTCCCGTGCCCATCGTGGTGGACCACATGGGCCGCCCGGACGTGACGCAGGGCCCCGCTGGGCCCGACATGCGTGCCTTCCGCGCCCTGCTCGATTCGCGCGAGGACATCTGGTTCAAGCCCACCTGCCCGGACCGGCTGGATGCCATCAAGGAAGGCGGCAAGGGCGATCCGTGGGACAACTTCGCCGCCGCCGTCGCACCGCTGGTGGCCGACTATCCCGATCGCTGCATCTGGGGCACCGACTGGCCGCATCCCAACATGCAGGACGAGGTGCCCGATGACGGTCATATCGTGGACATGATCCCGCGCATCGCACCGACGGAAGAATTGCAGCGCAAGCTCTTGGTCGAGAACCCGAACCGGCTATACTGGGCCGACTAGAACGGGCCGGCGCACGACAAGACCGGCCATTCGGGAGACGATGATGGCCGAGACTGAGCGTCGCCTCGACAAGGCGCTGTGCGACTGGTTCGCGAACGAAGAAGTGCTCGACACCACGATCGGCGGGCTGCTGCGCGAGCAGGCCGCCACCAATGGCGACAAGGACGCGCTGCTCGAAGGCCTGCCCGATGGCACGGTCGGACGGCGCTGGACCTATGCGCAATTGCTGCACGATGCGGAGCGGCTGGCCAGGGGCCTTGCCGCGCGCTTCCAGCCGGGTGAGCGGGTTGCGGTATGGGGCCCCAACGTGCCCGAATGGGTGCTGGTCGAATATGCCGCCGCGCTGGCCGGCCTCACGCTGGTGACGGTCAACCCGTCCTACCAGAAGCGCGAACTGGCCTATGTGCTGGAACAGAGCACTTCTGTCGCCCTGTTCCTCGTCAGCGAATTTCGTAACAACCCGATGGCGGCGATCGCAGCCGAAGTGGCCGAAGACCTGCCCGCGTTGCGCGAAGTGATCGACATGGCTGATGAGGCCGCGCTGTTCACCGATCCGGTGGGCACTCTGCCCGAGGTCGACACGAACGACCCGGCGCAGATCCAGTATACCAGCGGCACCACCGGCTTTCCCAAGGGCGTGGTGCTGTCGCACCGCAACCTGACCAACAATGCCCGCCTGTTCATCAAGGTGGGCGACCTGCCGAAAGGGCTGGGCACGCTGGGGCTGACCCCGCTGTTCCACACCATGGGCTGTTCGATGGGCGTGCTGGGCGCGCTGCAATCGGGCGGGGCCTATTGCCCGCTGCTGGCCTTCGACCCCAATGCCGCGCTCGACATTATCGAGGCAGAGAAGATCAGCTGGACGATCTGCGTGCCCACCATGGCCGTGGCGATGGTGGCCGCGCAGAAGGCGAAGCCGCGCGATCTCTCCTCGCTGCAGCGCATCGGCATCGGCGGGGCCATGGTGGCGCCAGAGCTGGCCCGCGCGGTGGAAGGCGTGCTGGGCGTGAACGTGCTGGTCGCCTATGGCCAGACCGAAAGCAGCCCGCTGATTACTGCCGGTCGTCCGTCCGATGCTTTCGAGGATATCATCACCACCGTGGGCCAGCCTGCGCTCGGCTGCGAAGTGGGCATCTTCGATCCGGCCACGAACGAGGTGGTCGGCTGCGGCGAAGTGGGGGAGATCCGCTCGCGTTCGGCCTCCACCATGCTGGGCTACAACGACGACCCGGAAGCGACTGCCGCAACCGTCGATGCCCAGGGCTGGCTGCACACCGGCGACCTCGGCACCATGGACGAGCGCGGATACGTGAAGATCACGGGCCGCGTGAAGGAGATGATCATCCGCGGCGGCGAAAACCTGTTCCCTGCCGAGATCGAGAACGTGTTGCTGGAACACGTGCATGTTGCAGAATGCGCCGTGGTGGGCGTGCCCGACGAGGTGCTGGGCGAAGCCGTCGCCGCATTCGTGCGGATAGAGGAGGGCGGCACGTTCGATCCCGAAGCGCTGCGCGCCCATTGCCGTTCGCTGATCAGCCCGCAGAAATGCCCGGCGCACTGGATCGAGGTGAGCGAGTGGCCGCTGACCGGCTCCGGCAAGATCCGCAAGTTCAAGCTGCGCGACGAATGGGTGGCGCAAAACGCGTGACCATCCTGTGCATCGGCCGCGTAACCTTTGACCTGGGCTATGCCTGCCCTTCCTTTCCCAAGGAGGACAGCAAGCTTTCGGCGACCCATTTCTGGGCAGGGGCGGGCGGATCGGCGCTGAACGGGGCGATCACCGCGCGGGCGCTGGGCAGCGATGTGCGACTGTTCGCCTTGCTGGGCGCAGGCAGCTTTGCCGATGCCGTCCGCGGCGAACTGGCGCGATATGACGTGCCGTTCGAGGATTTCGCCGATCCGGCGGCGCAGGTGCTGCCGGTCTCCAGCATCATTGTCGTGCCCGACAGTGGCACGCGCACGATCGTCGACCAGCAGCCGCCGCAAGCAGTGGCGCGGGCGGTGCCCGATGCATCGTGCCTCGACGGGATCAGCGTGCTTTACTGCGACGGCTTCCTGCCCGAAATCGCCGTGCCGCTGGCCAGAGCCGCGCGCGAGCGGGGCATCCCGGTGGTGCTGGATGGCGGATCGTGGAAACCGTGGACGGGCGACGTGATCGCGCATGTGGATCACGCTGTGGTGTCGGAGAGGTTTCATCCTCCGCAGCAGGGTGGGGCAGACATCCTCGATGCCGTCCACGCGCTCGGCCCCTCGGTCGCCGCTATCACGCGCGGGCCGGGGCTCATTTCATGGAGTGCGGACGGGCATAGCGGCACGATCACCCCGCCCGGTGTCGAAGCGATCGACACACTGGGCGCGGGCGACATTTTCCATGGCGCCTATTGCCACTTCCTGACGCTGGGCGAGAACGTGCCTGACGCACTCTCCCGCGCTGCCGAAGTGGCAGCGCAAAGCTGCCGCCACTTCGGCACGCGGGAATGGATCGACGCGCGCTGAGGCTTAGCCCTCGATCACGCTGCGCACGAAATCCACCGTCTTGCGGGTGGCGGCGGCAAACTCGGTCGCGGTGGCCTGGAAGCTGCCGTACTGGCTGAATTCGTGCGGCTTCATGCCTTCGAATTCGTAAGCCTGGCGGAAGGCGGGCAGCTGCATCAGCTTCTCGATGGACTTGGGGTTGGGCTCGCGCTCGATCGCCTTGGGATCGAAATCGTCCAGCTCGTCTTCCACTTCCATCAGCTGTTTGATGTAGCTGGGCGGGCAGGTGTAGACCATGTCCGACCCCGCGAAGTCCGAAATGTGGCGCGACACGGTGTTGCCGTACTGGTCTTTCTCCACGCGCATGGAGCACTGCAGCATCTTCGACGGGTGGTTCTTGTTGTGCCCATCCCAATAGGCGCGCTTGAGCACGGCTTCCTCGCCGTCGCGAATCTCGTCCAGCGACAGGTCGATGCCGCGCAGCTTGGCCTGCGCCATCCAGTCGCCCTTTTCACCAAGGCGGCTGGACATGTGGGTGATGACGCTGCGCCATTTCGACAGGTCCACCCCTGCCGCCTTCGCGCGTTCCAGCCCGGCGGTCACGGCAGCGCGGCAGCGGGTGTACTGCGCCACGGTGAAGCTAGTGGTGTTGTTGGTGGAAATGCCGCGCGCGGTAAGTTCCTCGATCACCTCGTAGCCTTCTTTCGAGCCGGGGATCTTCACCATCACGTTATCGCCCATCTCGGCGATGGACAGGCCCTGTTCCAGCATCTTCTCGCCATCGGTGACGAAGCGCGGATCGACCTGGCCGGACAGCATTCCGTACTTGTAGCCGGACTTTTCGAACACCGGGCGGATCGCATTCGCGCCCAGCTTCACCAGGTGCAGGTAGGCCTGCCAGTAGACGCCCTCGACATCGAGGCCGGGGTTCTTCTTGGCGATGTTCTTGATTTCAGCGCGCCACATCTCGGGCTCGAGCTCGATCGCCTGCAGGCTGAGCGGCGGGTTGGTGGTCACCCCGCGAAAGCCCATTTCGCCGTGCGCCTTGATCGCTTCGTTATCGTAGAGGCGTGTGAGCTGCTCGGTCCAGTCGTCCAGCTTGCCTTCGGGCGCGCCTTCCAGCGTTTCGGCCTTCCAGCTGGGATATATCAGCGGGCTGCTGTCCCACCAGATCTCGGCTTCGGGATTGGTCTCGGCGAGCTTTTCCAGAACGTGCTTGGTCATCGGGCATGTCTCCGTTTGTCTTTGCACAGGCCCTTCGCAAGCGATGCGGGCCTAGTCAAATGCTGGAGTGGCTATTGCGACGATTTGTGACCTTTTGCCGTCTTGTGCGGTGTGTTTGTGTGCGTATCCTGACGTCCAAGATGACTTTGTCCGGTCGAATTGCCACGCTCGCCCTTGCTCTGGCGTTGTCTTTGCCCGCTCCGCTGGCGGCGCAAGTGGAGGGTGATTCGCCTGCTTCCGATGACGACGAGATCGTCGTTACCGGCACCATTGGCGAGATTTCGGTATCGCAGGTGCAGCGCCAGGCGCGCGATATCGCCGTAAACCATGGCAACGTGCTGGAAACGCCGCTGGCCCGGTTCGAGGACCGGCTCTGTCCCGGCGTGGTGGGGCTGGAAGAAGACTTTGCCTTCGCCCTCAACGCCCGCATCCGCATGAACGCCGATGCCCTGGGCGTGCGCCTGCTGGAAGACGATTGCCGACCCAATTTCGTGGTCGTGTTTGCCGAGGACGGCGAACAGCTGTTCCGCAACCTGATCGACGAGAGCCCGCAGTATTTCCGCTTCCTCGATTCGGGCGAAGTGGCCGACATCCTGGAGCCCGGCCCGGCGCACGTGTGGACCAATGTCGAACCGCGCACGCTGACCGGCATGCCCATCGCCCAGGTGCGTAACCTTACCGCCATGCCAACGATGCGCGTGTGGGGCGCGCACTCGCGCATCTACACGGCAGCGCGCAACGATATCGTCTCGGTCATGATTACTTTCGACCGCGATGCGGTGCGCGGCTTCTCGCTGCGCCAGTTGGCCGACTACGCCACCATGCGCGGCCTCGCGCAGACGCGCATCCCGCGGGACACGGTGATGGATTCGATCCTCTCCCTGTTCGACAGCGAAACGCCGCCGGTCGGCCTGACCGAATTCGACCAGGCCTACCTGCGCTCGCTCTATGACGGTATCCCCAACCTGCCCGCTTTCCGCAAGATCAGCGGCACCACGCGCCAGCTGCGGCTGATGGCGGAAGAGGCGGCAGGGGAAGCAGCTGCCAGCGCGAGCGGCGAATAAGTGCTATGGATACCTGCAAAGGAGTCGCATCGATGATCGCCACACTTCGCAAGACCGCCCTGGCCGCCGCGTTTTCCGCCCTTGTGCTGGCCGCGCCTGCCAGCGCCGACGGCATCATGGACGAACCGCTGCCGCGCTTCGAGGATCGCCTGTGCCCCGGCGTTATCGGGCTGGAACACGAATATGCGGAGCTGGTGGTGACGCGGCTGCGCATGAACGCCGAACAGTTTGGCCTTCGCCTGGCCGGCGAGGAAGGCTGCGATCCCAACCTCGTGATCGCCATCGTCGATGACAGCCGCGCATACCTGGTCGACCTGATGGAACGGCGCGGTTACCTGTTCCGCGACATGAGCCCGGCGGACCGCGAGGCGATGCTGGACGATGCCGATGCCTCTGGCGTGTGGCACCAGCTGGCCGCGCGCACCCGCGACGGGATCCGCGTGGGCCGCCGCGACAACCTGGCGCAGATCCCGGAGGCCGGGATGTGGCAGGCCCATTCGCGCATCTACCGCCCGGTGCGCCACGACATCACCTATGCCCTGGTGCTGCTGAACCGCGAAGAAGTGCGCGGCCTGACGCTGCGGCAGCTGGCCGACTATGCCACCCTGCGCGCGCTCGCGACGCAGTTCCCGGACGAGGCGGGTGAAGGGCAGGCGACCATGTTGAGCCTGTTCGATACAGGCGATGCTCGTCCGGAGGAACTTACCGCTTTCGATCGCGCGTGGCTGGCGCGCCTGTATGACGGCATTCCGAACCTGCCCGGCGCAAACCGCCTGCGCGGCGTGGAAGTGGCCGAAAACGAGTAAACGGTGGAGAAACGGTCGCGCGCAGCCGCGCCCGCAAGCAGGGAATCACGCCCGCTTTTCGGTGAACCGGCCGTGCTTGCGATAGCGCACCATCCAGCGGTCGATGAACAGTGACAGCGGCTTGGCCGCAATGCCCAGCTTGGCCAGGCCGGGCGTGCCCTTGGTCGCCACGCTGCCTGCATCCAGCATTGCCAACTGGTCGGCATTGATCGGGGTCAGCGGCATCATGGCAAACAGCTTTGCCAGTGGACCGGGCATTGGCACGAAAGTGCGCGAACGCTCTTGCGCGTCGGCAATCATCCGGTTGATCTGCAGCATGGTCAGCGTCTCCGGCCCTGCCGCTTCGTAGGTCTTGCCGCCGTGCGCGCCGGGATCTTCCAGCGCCGTGGCGATGGCCCCGGCGACATCGTCCACCCACACCGGCTGGAACTCGCTTTCCGCCCCGAAGACCGGGATCACAGGCATCATCTGCACCAGGTCGGCAAACATCGGAACCAGGCCCGATTCCTCGCCGAAGACGACCGAGGGGCGAATGATCGTGGCCTTGGGGAAGGCTTCCAGCACCTGGCGCTCACCTTCTCCCTTGGTGCGATAATAGCCGGTTTCTGCGTCGGGATCGGCGCCGATGGCAGAGACATACACGAACCCTGTAGCTCCCGTTGCGGCAGCGGCGCGCGCGGCATGGCCTGCGCCATCGGCCTGCAGCGCCTTCTGGTTCTTGTCGAAGGTGCCGACCAGGTAGACGACCACGTCCGATCCGGCCACGCAGGCCTCGAGGCTGCGCTTGTCTGCCGCGTTGCAGCGGGCGAATTGCAGCTGGCCCAGGTTGGCGAGCGGTTTCAGCTTGAAAGCCTTTTCCGGCTCGCGCGCCGCGATGCGCAGGCGAGCCCCGCGCTCCAGCAGGTCCTGCGCCAGGTGGCTGCCGATAAAGCCGTTGCCGCCGATCAGGGTAACCAGCTTGCCGTCGAGCGGGGAAGTGCGTGCCATCGTGCGGTTCGTGTCCTGCGCCAAGGGGGTTGAGAATCTGCGAGCGCCTTAGCCCGAAACCCGCGCCGCCTTCAATGCCTGCAATTGTCGGTGCCTGCAAAGACTCGGCAGGGGGCAGCTGGAGTTGTTTTCTGCCTTTTTTGCAGATCGACAAAACGACTCGTTGACAGCCCGCCCCACCTGTCCTAGTGGCGCGCCCCTACCCAGCGCAGGGCCTCGCAGCCCCGACGCACAGGGTGCCCAGATGGCGGAATTGGTAGACGCGCCGTCTTCAGGTGGCGGTGGGGGCAACCCCGTGGAGGTTCGAGTCCTCTTCTGGGCACCAACAATCTCGCAGATGGCGGAAATCTGCGGAAATCCCTGAAATCCATTGCTTTCAAACGCTTCGCGGCACAAAGAGGCGGCGCAAAACGCCTCGCGTTGGAGGCGTTATTTATGGGTGTCATGACAAAGCATATCGAGAAGGATAAGCGCACCGGACGCTTGTCTTATCGCCGCGTGTTTCCAGCCGAATTACGGCCCTTTTTGCCCTCGCGAGAAGTGAAACGCTCGCTCAAGGCAAAGACGTTTTCGGACCCAGAGGCGCAACGCAGGTTTCACGAGGCGCAGGCAGAGTATGAGCGGCTTGAACGGCTGGCCCGGCTAAAGGCCGAGAATAAAGCTCCCGCTCTCACAGAAGCTGACATACCATTCTTCGCGAAGACCCATGCTCACAGGCTCCAAGCTTGTCTGGTCGACACGCACTTTGATGAGAATGACACTCGGCGAGGGTGGCTGGCTGCTTCTGCGTGGCGATACGCGCCGTTGGCCTTCATGGATGCGATTGGAGCAACGTTGGCAGGTCGAGAAGAGGCCTGGTCAAATGCTGAGAGATTGCGCGAGGCGTTGCCCTCTCTTCGCAACCATTGGGCGCGGCTGGTTGCTGACGGTGATAGGCAGGGAGTGATCGAGGCCGAGGGAAGCACTGCGGAAGACCTGCTAACTGAGTATGGTTTGACCTACGACGCCCAGTCAGAAGAATTCTTTCGGCTTTGTCGTGCGTTGCTGGCGCGGGACATGGCCTCTGCAGCAAAGCTCGCCCTCCTGCTCGACAACGGCACTGAGATCAGTGTGGAAGAGAAACCCGAACGATTAGAGAAAGCCGAACCGACTTCAATTGAGGCGAAGCGTCCGGTTTCCCTATCGATGGACGCGCTTGCGGCAGAATTGCTTGCGCAGAAGGTCGACCCAATAAGTCGCACAACTCGTCAAATTTGGCAGACGGGTCTTCGCCTTTGGCGGGAAGTGCACGGCGATAAAGGGTGGAGAGAAATTACGAGGGCAGACGCCAGCCGGTGGCTTGATTTGGTCGCTAAGCGCCCCGCCAAGCTTGACCGTGCTCATTCAAAAATACCGCTCCCGAAACTCGTATCACTCTATGATGGGCGCGACGTGCCGCGTTTGACTGGAAAGACACTTCAGCAGCACATGGGTGTGCTCTCGGCAATCTGGAACAAGGCCCGCCGCCGGGGGCTTGTCGAGCGCGACGATAACCCCTTTTGGGGCCATGCGGTAAAGGTCAAAAAGCGTGGTGGAGGCAACGCGCTCACTAAGGACGAATTGCAGGCTGTATTTTCACTGCCGGTATTCACAAAGGGCGAGCGTCCAACTCGAGGAAGAGGAGAAGCAGCTTATTGGATACCGCTGCTCGCGCTTTGCACCGGTGCGAGGCCGGGAGAAATTGCGCAATTGATCTGCGAGGATTTCTGGCAGGACAATGAAGGCCGTTGGATGATGAGATACACGGATGAGGGAGATCATCCCGTGATTGGGCCAAGACGCCTCAAAACATCCGAGCACGGCTCTGGCCAAAGAGCTTTCCCAGTTCCCCAGCCTTTGCTTGATCTCGGACTTGCCGAATATATCGGCTGGCTACAGCAAGAGAGCGAATTGGCGCTGTTTCCTAAACTAACCCAGACCACAAAAGGCCTATATGACGGTTGGGCCCGATGGTGGGGAGAATACGTCCGCACTCACGGCGTGATCGCTGAGGGTAAGCGCCAACTCAGAGAGTTGCGTCACAACTTCCCGACAGTCGCCCGGGCAAGCCGCGTTTCGTCTGAGGCTCTAGCCTATCTCATGGGTCATAAAGCCACTGGGATGACCGGGAGTTACGGCGACCTCGCGCCGCTAGGGCTGGAAATTGATAAGATTAGAGACTTTGGGGTGGATTTTGCCCAAGTCAGACCTTGGTCACATCCTCGATAGTTGCCGTTGATGACGAAGCCAACTCTCTAGAAACCGTCCAACCAGCCAATCCCCTCAGTGGGCAAGGGACGGAATAATTGCTGGATAATCGACGTTCATAAAGGCTGCCATTAACCTGAATATTTACAGCTGGAGATTTCCCTTTCCTGACGTCGCATTGCGACAGCTTTTCAGCGGGAGAATACCGGAAATCTGCCGATTTGTCTGCCTGTGATTTGTGATAAGGATAACAATGCCCGCTCTGCAAACAGTTCGAGAGTATCCTCTCGCGTCCCTATCTACTCATCAGCGACTTCAAGTGCGCGGGGGGACCAATGATGCGACCGTAAGCGCATATGTTTCGGCTATGCGGCAAGGTGCTAAGTTTCCACCTATCGAGATCGCTCAAGTAGGACGGAAGCTATATGTTATAGATGGGCACCATCGCTTGGCCGCCGCTATATCTGCAGGTTGGCTGTCACTACCCGGCTCCGCAAGGCGGATGAGTTTGGAGGAAGCCCACTTGGTCGCTCTCTCCTGCAATCGTGAGCATGGTCGGCAAATGACACAAGCGGAGAAGGGGGCTGCGTTTCAGGGCTACCTCGATGCAGGGCTCTATCTTGATGAATTCAAAACGCCAAAGTCGCTCTCGATGATTGCTGCGGATTGCCCATTTTACAGCCGTGGTCACATCGGAAAGTTGATGCGGCAGTATGGCATCCGAACCGGTGATACCGATGCGCCAGCACACAAGTGGTCGAACCTAGAACCAAGCGATGATGATTTGGCGGAAGAAGACGCAATCCTCTGGACCACTTTTCAAGGGCATCTAGCGGATACAGCTGCTGCCATTGGGCCGATGTCTGCCGAAAGGCGCGAACAAGCTATACGGGGCCTTCGCGAGCTCGCTGACGCCCTTTCGCCTGCTTCGCCTCCGGCTCCAGGTTTTATTCCTTTGGATGTGTAGATTGAAGAAGCAGCCGACCCGCCCCGCTATGGTCTTACATTGGTCGTAGCTTGTTGACCGGAAGCTTTAATGACTTGCCTGACCTTCGCTGCATCCCAAGGTCCCCCGCGTCGTGTCTTCACTCCTTGCCTTGTGAGGTGAGCAGCAATGTCACGAAGGCTAACCGCTCCTCGCTGTTTCGCTTCCTCAATGGCTGGAGAAACCCGCGCCGCGAATTCCGCTGATCTTCTCTGGCGTTCAGCCAATCCAAGCGCTGGGTCGACCTTTTGTCCCCCACGGTAGCCGCCGAGTTGCGTGCCGCGCTCCTTAGCGGCAGCAAGGGCAGCTTTCGTCCGTTCTGATATAAGTCCCGCCTCAAGTTCGGCCACGCCAGCCATCTGATTGACGATGAAGCGACCCATAGCGCCTTTCACTTGCGGTAGATCGCAGAACGCCACCTCTACGCCACTTTCTAGAACAGTGTGGAGAAAGCGGACGTTCCTCGCCAGCCGGTCGAGCTTAGCTACTAAGAGTGTGGCTCCAGTGAGCTTTGCGTGAGAGAGAGCCTTTGTAAGCTCTGGCCTATCGCTCCGTTTGCCGCTCTCGACCTCCACATAAGTTGGTGCAATGAGATCGTCTTCAGGCCGCAGGAAGGCTCTTATCGCCTCCTCTTGGGCTTCCAGCCCTAATCCTGAACGACCTTGCTTGGCAGTTGAAACGCGAGCGTAGGCAACGTATGTGGTCATCAGTGTATGCTTTCAGTCAACGGATGTTGTCAGAAATCATACACCCAAACAGTCACTCTCGCAAATGGTTGTCGCATTGCTTTGAGACCGCGTGTGATGCTTCAGTGTGTGGAGTCGTTGACTTGACGATCACAGTGCTGAGAGCCGTATGATTGCCTCGCGTGTAGATGGGTCCCCTTTTTTGCAAAGCAGTCAGAAGCCTAATTTCAAAATTCGAGTGCTTCAAAATTCTTGGTAAAGTGGGCAGAGCCAAGTTGTTGTCGGCGCTTGCGGCATTGTGAGATGGTCAAAAGTGCAAATGCGGCCTGGTGCAATGTTGGCATCCTGCTAGAGTGGCGTTTTTTGACCACGCACGCCGGAGGGAAGTTTGAATGGAGCTAGAGAATGAGCTTTTTGAAGATGCTCATCCCACGGCAATAAAATCGCGGCGATTGGTTGGAGGGCAGGCGCAGCTCATCCTAGCCAACGGCAATAGTATTTCGGCTCGCCGGTACATTCCCTTGGGTGCAAAGAACATTGTTCGTCAAAATGCAGATTGCGTCGAGGTTTTGGCGGAGCGCGATAATTGCTGGGTTACTGTCAGCCCATCGTGGGAAAAGTTGGCTTCGATTAATCTCGGGACCATTCCTCTTAAACTCCGTTTCAAAGAGATCGAGAATGAGGAAGAGTTGTCGCTTTTCGAAAGTCTCAGAGGATTTCATTATCGAGGAGGTGGCGGCGCTGGCCGCTCTGTCCCCATCATTTGTTGTGTCGAAGCTCCAGACCTCCCGAGGGTAATTGGCTTCGTTGAGCTCACATCAAGTATGATAGCAAATTCGGCTCGTGCATCATTTTTTAGCCTACCTTATCGCGAACAATCTGGTCTGCATTGGAAGACCTGGGATCGTGTTGCCTCTCGGAACTACTCGAATCTGATCTGTCGGATAGCGCGTTTTGTCATTCACCCAGAGCTAAGAGGGCTCGGGTTGGCGACACATTTCTTGGATGCCGCGCGTTCTTTCGCAGCTGAGCGGTGGCACTATGGTGGGTTTAAAGCTCGGTTCCTCGAGATCACTGCCGACATGCTTCGCTTCTATCCGTTTCTCGATCCGAATTTCGTTTGCATGGGAGAAACAGAAGGGAACGAGCACCGTGTTTCGAAAGATATGAAGTATCTCGTCAAGAAGGCGCTCGGCCCTGAAGGAGCGAAGGCGATGCCTCAGGGGGGCGGTGGTGTAATGACCATGCAAAGGGCTTATGCGACAAAGTTGCTTGCTCATATGGCGGAAGCGGATTGCTCCCTTGATGAAGCAGTTAGCGCCCTACAGTTTGATCCGGGGAAGCTCGATCAAGGAGCTTGGGAGGCTCTTCACAAGCTGAATAGAAAGCCCAAACCCTGTTACATTGCAGGGCTAACATCCGATGCAAAAGAATATCTCGAGAGGTGCGCAAGCCGAAGCATGAAGAGGGTCGTTAACGTGGCAAATCGCAAGAAAGCAAATGCAAGTCGGCGGCAGCAAACTTGGCGCTTCGTTGACCTTAGCGCGGTAGCAAGATCCCCAATCAGCCAGTCTACGAAAGGGAGGATTTTGCAGGATACCTTCGGCTTCGTTGGCAGTGATCTTGAGGCTGCCGTGTTTGGACCTCAGGACGTTGAGATTGCTGCTGGAGAAACCCTATTAGTTTGTGGCGCTAGCGGATCAGGGAAGTCTGTGTTCCTTGATGCAATAGAAAGCACGTTTACTGAAGCAGTGGATGCAGGATCTGAAAGCGGTCCAACGTTGGCGGGAGAGGTGTCTGCGCCTGCACGAGTGTCCAGGTTTCGCGACCTTGATGCCGCTCTGACGTCTTTGGACTATGTCGAGCAGAGCGATCTGGCGACTTTCTTATCTGTTGCTGCACGCTGCGGTCTTGCGGAGCCTCAATTATTGGTCCGGCCGATATCGACCCTGAGTTCCGGTCAAGCTTATCGTTTGCAGCTCGCATTGGCGATCTTGGAAGAACCGGACATTCTTCTTATCGATAATTTTTGCGAGCCCCTTGATCGCTTCAGTGCTCGAGCCGTTTGCAAAGGGTTGGAAAGTTTGACAAAGGAATTCGCTATAGCCACGATCGCAGCTACCGCTTCGTATGATCGTTTGGAGGAAATTTTCTCTCCTGACGCGACGCTCATGCTGCGGCGGGGGGATCGGGCAACTTACAGAAGAGCTCAGGATGGAATACAAGAAGCTCCTAAAGACGACGCCTTATAAGGCGGGAGGTCATAGCTCATTCAATGTAGATCCTCGCAGCAAGGTTCTCGTGGTGGGATCCCGCGATCCGAAGCACAGGGACCTCGCTTATCTCGGTAAAGTCTATGAGCAATCTCGAACCGGAAGCTTGCTGGACTTTAGCGTGGGTCTCGATCTTTCGTTTCCACATGTAATTGGCATCTTTGGGAGTCGAGGAAGTGGAAAGAGTTATGACTTGGGGGTCATTCTCGAGGGTGTATTCTCGAGTTCTCGCAACGATGTGACTGATGCTGCAATCGTATTCGATATCCAGGACCAGTTTTGGACGCTCGCGTTCAAGCCTGATCCGGAACTCAAGGAAGATGCCGAACACATTGCGGGCCTATCCCGTTGGGGAATTGAGCCCGAAGCCGTCAGCGATCTAAAAGTTTGGGTTCCTCAGTGCAGCGATACCCAGGTGCCAGGCGCTGAAAAGTTCTCCCTGGCAGGATCTCAACTGAATTACGCTGACTGGCTTTCTCTCTTGGAACTAGAGCGCTTCTCGCCAATGGGCCAAGCATTGAGTGTTGTACTTGAGGCTTCAACCACACGCACGCCTGAAGCTTTGGCTGATCTCTGCGATGCCGATGGTTTGTTGAGCGGTTTTCAGCAAGCGACTGTAGATGGTCTTAAGTGGCGAATTGAGAGCCTCGAATCGACCGAGATAATCGGAGCTACTGGGATCTCAGTGGACGACCTTCTGCAGAAGGGCGGTCTGACCGTTGTCTTGATGAGGAATCTATCCGACGCGGTTAGAGGCTTGATAGTTGGCGTCGTATCCCGACTAGTCTCAGACCGTATGGGTAGGATTCAGCAGCAGCGAAAGGTCGCATTGAGGACCAAGAGTGCAGGTCTAGTAAATTCTGAAGGCCTTACACGGCGCTTGTGGTTGGTTTTGGATGAGGCACACGTTCTAGTTCCGGCTGATGGCGCTACTGCGGCTACTGCCCCGCTAATCGATTATGTGAAGAGAGGGCGCGACGCCGGCCTTTCGCTTGTTTTCGCAACACAGCAACCCTCTGCAGTGAATTCTAAGCTGATGAGCCAAGTAGACTTGACGCTCACTCATATGCTTGGCTTCGAAACGGACTTGTCTGCAGCAAGTGCACGCATGCCAACCCGAGCCAGTGTTGATTACGATATTGACAGCCAGAGTGTTTCAAACATTTCGGACATCATTCGAAGCCTGGGGCCTGGAGAGTGCGTGGTTGCGGATTCAGCTAGTCCGAGAATTTTTGTCGCCAAGGTACGCCCAAGGAGTACCGCTCATGGAGGAGCCACGCCCACATGAGTCTAGCTGAGGATCGAACTACTCTTGAAAAAAGTCTGGTTCGAGCCCTGTCTCGCACTATCGGTTATACGACCGGTGCTTATGACCTTGACCGCATAGTTTCCGTATTGGACGCCCTTAAGGACAAGGCCTCTGTATACGAACCCGAAATAGTTGACATTCTGAAGCAACGAGACTCAGAGCTCACGACCTCCTACCTTTCAAGTGTACTCGAGTTTGCATCGGCCTTCGGGCTTATCCAATTGTCTTCAGGGCGGGACGCTCGTTTGCAGAAGGTTGCTGCTTCCGAGCTAGGCCGTTCGTTAAACGGGGCCCGCCACGCTCGGGATAAAGCTTTCTACGACTACTTTCTGGCCAAGGTCGTGTTTCTAGCGGACGCAGATTCGTTGGTCGCAATTTTGCTTTCTTTTAAGGATGGGAAGCCAAAGAGCCTAAAGGACACATATAGCGAATATATTGATTTCTTGCAGGAATTACGGACGAAACGGTTGGACTGGTTGAAGCAGATCATGCCAGAGCGTGTAATTCGCGAACGGATAGAAGAGCGTGTTCCGTGGCTGAAAAAATCCAAGGACCGGTTGGAGCCATTCAAGATCGAAAAGCTCACGCAAAACACTGCGCGGCACCATACTTTGCCAAAGCGCGGGTGGCTCAAATCATTAGGAATGCTTTCCGATGAAGATGCTCTGACCGACGTAGGTCAAAAGGTGCTGCAGAACTTGATGGGCCAGAGCGGCTATTTCTGGATTGCTCCTCGACGCGGGACTCAGGAGAGGCTGGGCATCCCTCGAACCCAAATCAAAGAGGACGTATGTGAGGATGATCTCATTTTTGCTCCCGACCTTCCGCCTGCTTCAGCTGTTGAAGTGCAGGAGATGGCCGAGGATCTGTATAATGTGATGGTTCGGGGCTTCCCGCATGCCAAGCTTATACATGCACCTCAAGCGTCGCTAATATTGCCTATCGAGTACATAAATTTTCGATCGATTGAAGACGGCATGAGGTATAGCGCCGAGCAGGTTTTGCGCGAAGTCTTCCAGAAAAACAAAAGTTCTTTGGATAGAATGTCTGCGTTCCGTGGGAACGTAGGTTTCTATCGTGTCAAGTGAAGGCATGGGGCTGAGCTGGCATGCGCTGTAAGATTACCAATCAAGATGTCCACTACACGAAGCAATTTTATCGGCGGTTTGTCTCGTCTTTGAGCGAGCCAATAGAGAGTATCACTATTTGCTCACCCTATTTTGATAAGCTCCCGAAGCCCTTCGACAACGTCATCGTTTTCTGTAGGCATCTTCAGTCGCGTGGCGTTGAAAATATATCGATTATAACTCGTCCTCCCGGAGTTGACGCAACTGCTCTAGATCGAGATTCGGCAAAGACGCTGGCGGGCATGGGAATTGATTTGTTCATCAGGGCAGCACCATATCTGCATGCCAAAATTTATCGAATTCAATATTCGAAAGGTCATTTCAGGTCATTTGTGGGCTCGTCCAATTTTACGCTGGGAGGCATGGAGCGTAATCACGAGTTAGTAGCTGAGCTTGAGGGTTTTGGCCCGAATTCACCCTGCCTTCGAGAAGTATCGCGACTGACGGGCAGAGGTGCTCTCAGTTATACACAATGGGCAGGCAGCAATTTTCCGGACAGCGTGGAGGAAGTAGTATGAAATTCGAAGATTTTGGCCTTACCCAGGATCCCTTCCCTATCGCACCGGAAAGCAGTGTACATAATTGGGCTGGCGACCAAGAACTAAGAGAAGACTTAGTTGATCTGGTGCACGGGGTCAGGGCCCGCGACATTGGTGTGAGTGAGTTTGCTGTGCTTTGGGGCGAGTTAGGCGCGGGAAAGAGCCACGCGCTGATGTACCTAAGGACACTCATCCGCGAGGATACAGAGAACTTCAATTCTCTGGCGATCTACCTGCCCCGACCGCAGGTCGCCAATAAGCTAAGCTTTATGAGCATCGCGAAACGAATTTTCGAGGACATCACCAGAGATAAGATTACCGACTATTGCGAAAAGATCTCCGAGATCCTCGACCGCAACGTCCAGCGCCTAGCGGAAGAAAAGGGCATGGGGGACCAGAAGGACAAAAGTACCTTCATGGAGGCGGCTCTAAATCTTCTAGACGAATCCAACCGGCCCATGGTTGCGCTGCTCGCGCGGGGTAGTAAGCCAGGGGCGAAAGTTTACGAGTTTCTGACCGGCCAAGCAAAATGCGACGGGCCGGAATACGAGTTCAAGATTGATTCTGATTTCCTTGCAGCGAAAGTGCTTGGTGAGTTCTTCCGCGTGCTAGCGCTGGAATTTCCTGATGGATCTCGCGTTCATGAATCTGTCTACTTGTTCATTGATGAATCCGAAATGCTGCTCGACGCTAAACCAGCTGAATCAGACGCCGTTTTTACCGGTCTGCGAGAATTGATAAATTCACTCCCCTATCGTTTCGGACTTCTGATGAGCTTTACGGCTGCGACTGCCTTGATCGAAGCGGTCATGCACCAACACCTCGTTAAGAGGATGACCCGTAGCTACATCGAGGTCCCAATGATGGACGATGAACAGGCTTTAGAGTTTCTCAGAAGCCAACTTGATTTCTTTCGGGAGGAAGGCTCGAGCTATAAAGGTACTTTCTATCCGTTTTCCGATGAAGCCGTCGGGATCATAGTTGGAAATGAGTTGTCAACGACTCCGAGAAATCTGTTTATTCAGTGCAAGCGCGTTTTTGAGAGGGCTATCCGTCGCTTTGGCGTGGAACCAGGTGAGGAGATCTCAGGTGAGGTCGCCGCTAAGATACTCAATCTCGCCTAGTTGGGGAGCACAGGTTTTGGATGGCGCGTTCTTTCGATAAGAAGAGCCCCAAATCGAGACCTTGAATGGTGCATATATTGGGTGCAAAAGGATGAGCTGCTAAGCGATTAGAGCGTTATATTTCAGGGTGTTAATGGAGGGTGGTGCAAGTCCTCTTCTGGGCACCATTTCACACACAAGACAGGCCGATACTTCGCGGTGCAAGCGGGTCTTGCGCCCCTTCTTCGGTTGCTCAGTGCCTTGCCACGTTTTCGAGCGGCAGCGCGCGTCTTGCCAGCCTCGTGGGGGCTTGGCGGTGGGAGACCAGGATCAGGCCGGTGCCGGTCCGGTCCAGCCAGTGTTCCAGGCGTTCGACAACGGCTTGCTCCGTGGCTGCGTCAAGGCCTTCGGTCGGTTCGTCGAGCAGCAGCCACGGTCGCCCGGCCAGCAGGGCGCGGGCCAGCGCAAGGCGCTTGCGTTCACCGCCTGACAGCAGGCGGCCATCGGGGCCGAGCCAGGTCTCGAGACCGCTCGGCGCCTGCGCCACGCGTTGATCGAGGCCGGCTACTTCCAGTGCTTCCCGCATCGCCTGCTCGCCAAGCGATGGCGCCGCTATACGCAGGTTGTCGGCCACGGTGCCCATCATCAGCATCGGGTCCTGCGGCACGAGGGCAAACTGGCGGCGCAGGCTATCCGCCTCGACATCGTCCAGCGGCATGCCGTTCAGCGTGAGCGCATGGCTTGGCGCGCGCAGCCCGGCCAGGGCTTCCAGCAACTGCGTCTTGCCCGAGCCTGAGACACCGGTGATGGCGATCCGCTCTCCCGGCGCAAGCGTCTCTTCACCGATCCCGATCGTTGCGGGTCGTGCCTCGCGCCGGGCGAAGACCTGTGCTGTGCGGGTGGATTGCGACAGCTTGCCAAGGCGTTCCAGCGAGGTTTCGATTCCCGCCTTGCGCATGGCGTTGCGGGCAAAGCCGGTCATCGCCTCAACCCCGGCGGCGCTGGCCAGCAGGGCGAGCGCGAGGATCGGGGCATCGGCACCGTGCGCTAACAGCAGCACGCCGGCCACGCTCAGCGCCATGCAGCCGCCCAGCACGGCAGCGATCAGCGCTTCGCCTTTCAGCAGGCGCGCCTTGCTCGCCTCGAACCGCTCCTGCACCGGGGCGATCGCCTCCATCACATGCGGCGTAAGGCCGTAGGCAGCCACTTCCGCGCGAGCGGCGAGATAGTCGGTGAGGGCGGCGCGCAGCGCTATGGTATCGTTGGCGAGCTGCGCGGAAGGCGCTGCCGTCAGCCGCGTGACCAGCCAGCGCAGTAACAGCGGGAGTACGGTGATGGCAGCGGCTTGCAGCAAGGCTGCGGCCCAGCCGGCCATGGCGACAAGCGCGACCGAGGCAACGCCGCCAGCCAGCCCGGCAACCACCGCCGGGCGGCGGACGACGATATCCTCCAGCGCGGCGATATCGTCGAGCAAGACTGCGCCGGCGGTGCGCGGGGAATCTGCCTGCGTGCGCGAATCCTCTGCAGCGCGGCGCGAGAACAGGCGGGTGCGCAGCACGGCCATGCCTTGCAGTGCGGCCTGGTGGCCCAGCAGCCGCTCGCCATAGCGCCCGGCGGTGCGCAGGATCGCCATCAGGCGAATGGCTGCCGAGGGGATCAGGTAGTTGAACGCCTGGGCCGCCGCCATGCCGGCTGCGCCCGCGATTGCGGCCGAGGCGAGGAACCAGCCGGACAGTCCCAGCAGTGCGACGGCTGACAGGCTGGCGAGCACGCCGCAAGCGGCGGCAAGGCGCAGCCGCTTGCGCCCGGCACCGGTGGCTTCGAGCAGGTCGGCAAGAAGCTGGCGTTCGGTCACAGCCGCACCACCGTGTCGCCCAGCGCGACGACTTGCTGATCGTGCGTGGCAACGACCAGGGCGCGTTCGTGCGCAAGGTCTGCCAGCAGCGCGGTGATCCCGGCGGCGGAGGCGGCATCGAGATCCGCGGTCGGCTCGTCCAGCAGGATCAGCGGGCGGCGCGAAAGGATCGCCCTGGCCAGGCCGATGCGGCGCCCCTCTCCGCCCGAAAGCCCGGCCCCCTGCGTGTCCAGCACAAGGTCCAGCCCGCGCCGGGCGATCACATCGCCAAGGCCCACTTGCCGGGCCACCGCCTCGATCTGCGCTGGCGTTGCTTGTGGCTGGGCGATAGCGATGTTGTACGCCAGCGTGCCGGGCAACAGCAGCGGCTTTTGCGCGGCCCAGGCGATATCCTGCGGGTCCGGCCGGGCGCTGGTGTCGGGCACCGCGACAACGCCTCCTGCGGCTTCCACCTGGCCGGCGATCACGCCCAGCATGGTCGACTTGCCGCTGCCGGTCGGGCCCGCCAGCACCGCCATGCCGACGGGGCCAAGGTCGAAGGAGATCGGGCCGATCACGCGCTCGTCGAACCGCACGGTGACCTCGTCGACGGCGATCCCGCTGAAGGGGGCCACTTGCGGCGCCGGGGCATCGGCTTCGGCCAGCAGCGGATCGATCACGCGGTCGGCTGCCTCGCCCACCTGCTTTTCGTGATAGGCGGCAGCAAGGCGGCGCATCGGCAAGTAGAATTCGGGCGCCAGCGTCAGCGCGAAGAAGGCCTCGGCCAGCGTCAGTTCCTCAGGGTCGGGGAAGGGCAGCAGGCCCAGCAGGCTGAAGCCGCAATAGACCGCCACCAGCGCCACCGCGAGCGCGGCGAAGAACTCCAGCGCGGCACTGGAGAGGAAGGCCTTGCGCAGCACGGCGACGGTGCGGTCCGACAGTTCCTGCGACGACTGGCCGATCTGGCGGGTGATGCGTTCCTCCGCGCCGAAATGGCGGATTATGGGCAGGTGCAGCAGGCGATCCTCGATCAGGCCCGACAGCGTGGTGAGCGCGCCAAGCTGGGCATCGGCCTCGCGCGCGGCGAGGTTGCCGGTGAGGATCATCACCAGCACGAAGAACACGAAAGTGAACAGCAGGATGCCCGCCGCTACCAGCGAGGCGAAGGCGGTGAGGACCAGCACGATCAGCGGGCTGACAACCGCGGCCAGGCGCACCGGGGCAAAGCGCACGGCGCGCATGCGCAGCGCCTCGCCATGGTCGAGCGCGATCGTTGCCGCATTGCCCGGTGCAAGCGGGGTGGACAGGCGACCGGCGAACAGGTGCGGCAGCAGGCGACCGCGCAAGTCGGCCAATAGGGTGCGCGCGTCGTTTGTCGCCAGCGCCTCGGGCGCTGCAAGCGTTGTGGCGCGCACAAGGCCGCTGGCGACCAGCAACAGTGTGCCGGTGAGCAGCTGAGTGCCCGTCAGCCCCCCTTGTGCGGCCCCGGCCACGGCGGCGGCCAGCGCGGCCGCGAACAACGCCGCACCCACAACATCCAGCACCAACACCAGGCGACCAATTGCAGCTTTCATTATCACAATTTCAATAACTGTTGCATTTTTTGGTACGATGTATCCTTGACGCATGGATTGCAAGGGTCTAGCTGGCCTTTCGGTTACTGAGTCGCTTCACGCCTCCAAAAGCAGGGGAAAGCCAGTGGATATGGCAGTTTTCGAGCTCTCAAGGCTGCAGTTTGCCTTGACCGCGATGTATCACTTTCTGTTCGTTCCACTGACACTGGGGCTGTCTTTCATTCTCGTGATTATGGAAAGTGTCTATGTGATGACCGACCGCCCGATCTGGCGGGACATCACGCGATTCTGGAGCAAGCTGTTCGGCATCAACTTCGTCCTGGGTGTCGCCACCGGCCTCACCATGGAGTTCGAGTTCGGGACCAACTGGTCGTACTACAGCCACTATGTCGGAGATATCTTCGGGGCGCCACTGGCGATCGAAGGGCTGATGGCCTTCTTCCTCGAAGCCACTTTCGTCGGCCTGATGTTCTTCGGCTGGGATCGTCTTTCCAAGCGGCAGCACCTGTTCACCACCTTCATGGTGGCGCTGGGGTCGAACCTGTCGGCGCTGTGGATCCTCGTTGCCAACGGCTGGATGCAGCACCCGGTGGGCGCCGAATTCAATCCCGAGACCATGCGCATGGAGATCACCGATTTCATGGAGGTGATATTCAACCCCGTGGCCCAGGCCAAGTTCGTGCACACCGTCAGCGCCGGCTACGTGACGGCGTCTGTCTTCGTGCTTGGCGTCAGCGCCTTCTACATGCTGAAGAAGCGGCATTGCGAATTCGCCAAGCGAAGCTTTGCCGTGGCCGCCGCCTTCGGGCTGGCCTCCTCGCTCTCGGTCGTCGTCCTGGGTGACGAGAGCGGCTATGCCCTGACCGACAACCAGCAGATGAAGCTGGCCGCTATGGAAGGCATGTGGGAAACCGAACCCGCGCCTGCCGGCCTTGCGCTGTTCGGCATCCCGTCGAACGAAGGCCGCGAGACGACGCACGAAATCAAGATTCCCTATGTGCTCGGCCTGATCGCCACGCGCAGTCTGGATGGCGAGGTCGTGGGGATCACCCCTCTGGTGGAAACCGCCAATGCCCGCATCCGCAACGGCCTGCCCGCCTATGAGGCGCTGGAAGTGCTGAAGACCGATCCCGACAACCTGGCCGCGCGCCAGCAGTTCGAGGAGCACAAGCTCGACCTTGGCTATGCCTTGCTGCTGAATCGGTTCGTCGACGATCCGCTGCAGGCGACCGATGCCGATATCGAGGCCGCTGCCTGGAGCACGGTGCCTGACGTGCCGGTGCTGTTCTGGCTGTTCCGGATCATGGCCGGCCTTGGCTTCGCCTTCATCGCCTTCTTTGCCTATGCCTTCTGGATCTCTACCACCCGCAAGTTCAACAAGCCGTGGTTCATGCGCCTGGCGGTGCTGGCGATCCCGCTGCCGTGGCTGGCGGCGGAAGTGGGCTGGGCCGTGGCCGAATACGGTCGCCAGCCGTGGGCAATCGACGGGGTCCTGCCGACCTTCCTCGGCGCCTCCAGCCTCACCGTGGGGCAGCTGTGGACCACGATCATCGGCTTCACCCTGCTCTATGGCACGCTGGCGGTGATCGAGGTGCGGTTGATGCTCGCCACGATCAGGAAGGGCCCGGAAACCTATGTGCCGTGGCGTCCGGGAGCAGGCCAGCAGCCGCAGGCGGGCAATCCCGCTTCGTTCACCGCCGTTCCGGCCGAATAAGCCAGTCCGTAAGGAGTTCGTATCATGCCTCTCGATTATGAAACGCTTCGGGTGATCTGGTGGGCGCTGATGGGCGTGCTGCTGATCGGCTTTGCCCTGACCGACGGGTTCGACCTCGGCGTCGCCTCGCTGCTGCCCTTCGTCGGCCGCAACGACCTGGAACGGCGCCAGGTCATCAACACCGTTGGGGCAACGTGGGAAGGGAACCAGGTGTGGTTCATCCTTGGCGGCGGGGCGATTTTCGCTGCCTGGCCGTTCGTCTACGCGATCAGCTTCTCCGGCTTCTACCTTGCCATGTTCCTGGTGCTGGCGGCGCTGATATTGCGGCCCGTAGGCTTCAAGTACCGCTCCAAGAAGGAAGACCCGGCCTGGCGCAGCCGCTGGGACTGGGCGCTGTTCGTGGGCGGTTTCGTGCCCGCGCTGGTGTTCGGCGTGGCGGTGGGCAATGTGCTGACCGGCGCGCCCTTCCGCCTCGATGATACGCTGCGCGCTTTTTATGAAGGCAGCCTGCTGAGCCTTTTCTCGCCCTTCGCGCTGCTGGCGGGGCTCGTCTCAGTCGCCATGCTGGTGCTGCACGGTGCCGGCTGGCTGGCGATGAAGCTGGAGCCGGGGCCGGTGCGCACGCGCGCCATCCGGTATGGCAGCTTCGCGGCCGTGGCGGTTTTCGTGCTCTACGCGGTGGGCGGCGCGTGGCTCGCTTATGGCGACCTTGGCTTTGCTATCCAGGGCACCGTCGATCCCAATGGCCCGTCCAACCCGCTGCACACCGATACCGTGGAGCAGGCAGGCGCCTGGCTGGACAACTATGCCAGCTATCCGCTGCTGCTGATCCTCCCCGCGCTGGGCCTGGCTGGTCCGCTGATTGCGCTGCTGGGCATCCGCCGTGGCAAGGATGCGATGGTCTTCGCCGGGTCGTCTGCTGCCAACCTGGGCATCATCGGTTCGGTGGGCGCATCGATGTTCCCCTTCATCCTGCCCAGTTCGATCGACCCGCAGTCCAGCCTGACGGTGTGGAACGCCTCGTCCAGCCACCTGACGCTGTTCATCATGCTGCTGGTGACGGCGGTCTTCCTGCCACTGGTGCTGATCTACACGGCCTGGGCCTACCGGGTGATGTTCGGTCGCGTGGGTGAGGACGAAGTGGCCCACAACCCCGACTTCTACTGAGCCGATCGCGAAGGGAATTTTCCATGTGGTATTTTACCTGGGTTCTGGGTCTCGGCCTCGCGGTGGGCGTGGCGGTGCTTAACGGCATCTGGCACGAGTTCCACAGCTTGCCAGACGAGGACGGCATCGAGTGAGCGAGGCATCACCGGAGCTGTCGGCCTACGAGCAGTTGGGTGGAGAAGCCACGGTGCGCGCCCTGTGCGCCCGGATCTACCAGTTGATGGACGAACTGCCCGAGGCGAAAGCCTGGTGCGACGTGTACCCGCCTTCGCTCGAACGGGCAGAGGAGAAGCTCTACGAGTTCCTCACCGGCTGGCTGGGCGGGCCGCCGCTGTATTGGGAAAAATACGGCCGCCCGCAGCTGCGCAGGCGCCATTTCGTGGCCGAGATCGGGCGGAGGAAGCGGGCGGCTGCCTGATCTGCTTCCACCGTGCGTGGGCAGAGACCGTGCCCGACACGCCGCTCTCGCGCGAACTGGCCCAGCAGATCGACCGGCTGGTGTGGCACATGTAGAACACCACGGCGGCCGAGAAGGGTGTAGGGAGGGTGTGCGCAGCCGGGCGCGTAACCCCGTGAGGTAATGGAATGGGCAAGCTGCAAGCCAATGTGCTTATCGTCCTGATGGCCGGGATTCTCGCCCTGCTGGCCTGGTCCCTTTTCGCCGATGGCGAAGGGGCACCTGAGGCTGAGTCTGCGGCGAGCGAGGTGGGGGCGACGGCTGATCGGCGCGAGCCCGTGCTCTTCAACGCGGAGCAACACCAGTTCGCGCTGGCGCAGATGCGCGGCCTGCTAGAGACGATCCGCGATCTGGATGCAGCCGAAATGGCAGGGGACACGGCCCGCATGGCCCAGCTGGCGCGCGAGGAAGGGCCGGGGCAGGCGCAGGGCAGGGAACATCCGGCAGGATTTCACGAAGCCTTGCCCGACGGCTTTCGGGCGATGAACCGCGCCATGCGGCAAGCCTTTGGCGTCATGGCCAGCGATCTCGACGGCGGCGACCTGCAGGGCTATCGCGAAAAGCGGCAGCAGGCCCTTGGCAATTGCGTAGCGTGCCACGAAAGTTATCGTTTCGAAGCATATCTCTAAAGCGCACGCGTCGGCTGGTCAGCTTGACTGCTCAACTGGCATCTATGGTCTGCCGACCACGTTCAATCAACGGCGCAGCGGCACCGAGCCATCGCCCACCACTGCGAAGGCCGACCAGTAGAACGGGTGCGAGGTATCGGCATCGTCCATCAGTTCGAGCTGGGCGGTGCGCAGCGCCTCGGTCGTGGCGACGCCTTCGCCGGCCTCGAACAGCCCGGTGATCAGGCGGCTGGTGGCATCGAAATCGTCCGGCACTGGCCAGTGGCTGGCCACCACCGTGCGGCCGCCCGCACCGACGAAGGCCCGCACCAGGCCGTCCAGCGCAAAGTCGCCGGTGCCGGTGATGCCTGCCTCGCGGCTGGCAACGAGCCCGCCCGAGCTGGCGGTGTTGCAGGCAGAGAGGATCACGAGGTCGGCATCCAGCTGCAGGTCGAAGATCTCGGCAAAGCTGAGCAGCCCGTCGGAATCGCCAGCGCCGAACGAGGTCATCAGCGCCGGGCGCGGCGGACATTCGGGTTGCGGCGCGGTGACAAGGCCGTGGGTGGCGAAGTGGAGGATGCGATAGTCGTCGAGCTGGTCCATCGCCAGCAGGCCGGTGTCGGTGAAGGCAGCGCCGGTCAGCAGCGCCGCCTGCCCGCCGTCCGAGGTGACAATGCTGTCCGCCGTGCGAAGTTCGCTGTCGGCGATGGGATTGCTCCACGCCGATGCCGACCACTGGCAACGTGCGCTCATCGTGCCGGCAGCGGCGCGGGTGCCGGTGGGGAAACCGGCTTCGCCCAGCGGCACGTTATGGCCAAGGCCCAGGTATTCCACCCGTGCATCCGAAGCGCGTGCACGTCGCACGTCGCGGAAACCACTGGGAGAGACGGCGGTGGAGACCTGCATAGCGCGGCCCAGCCAGGCAGTGCCGCGATAGTCGTAGGGGTCTGCTTCCGGATCGGCGGTGCGCGCTTCGTAGCGGGCCACGCTTTCGTCATCCATCACCAGCAGGTTGGCGGGCAGGCGCAGCAGCGCGCCGTCGGGTTCGAACACGAGGTGGCGAGCCTGCCGCAGCTGGCCATCGACAGGAGCGAACAGCGCGCTGTAAAGCTGCCGTGCGGTGGCGATCTCGAAGGGATATGTGATGGTTTGCCCGGCCATTTCGATTGCGATGGAATCGCGCAGGGTATCCACCATGGCATCGATTTCGGCGGCATCGGCTTCCACCCGATAGCCGCGCGCCATGCCCTGTTCGACATAGATGGCGTAGGCCGCGTCATCCAGCATCACCAGCTTGTAATAGGCCTCTCCCGGCGCCAGCACCGCTTGCAGGTCAGTCAGTGCCATCTCCTCGTCGCTCACCACGCGGTAGCGCGGATAGGCGGACAGCGCCTGTTGCAGTTCCAGTTGCAGGTCGAGCAATTCGCCCAGCTGCGTGCGGCGGGTGGCGAGATCACGCGCGACTTCACCGTTCTCAAGGTCGCCTGTCAGTTCGATCTGGGCAATCTCGCCGCGCATCTGCTCTATCCCGCGGGCGATGTTGAGCGAGCGGCGGAACAGCTGCGAGGCCTCGTCGCTGCCTCCCGACAGTTCGCGTGCCAGCACGGCCTGTGTCTGGGCAAGGCCCGGGCGCACCAGCAACTGGCTGGCATCAAACATGCGCTCGGCCACGTCCGGCCGGTCGCCACGCTGTGCCAGCAGTTCGAAATAGGGAGCCAGCAGCCGGCGCAACGCGGCGCTGGGCTTGCTGCCGGCGTCGTCCACCACTTCGGCGTAGAGCGCCAGGGCTTCATCCTCGCGCGCGTTGCGGGCAAGGAACCCGGCTAGCAGCGATCGCGCGCTGACAAGCGCGGGCGAGCCGGGATAGTTCGTAACCAGCAGCTCCACCGCTTGCCGGTGCAGTGCTTCGGCCCTCACAAGGTTGCCCTGCAGTTCGTCGATCTCGGCCAGTTCGGCCAGCACTTGCGCGCGCAGCCAGAGGATCGAGACGATCCGCCCGTCGCGCACTGCAACCAGTTGCTCCTGCGCGCGCAGCAGGGTGCCTTGCGCAGCGGCGAGCTCGCCTTGCGAGCGCAGCGCCGTGGCGCGGATGTAGTCGGCCTGGGCATCCAACAGCTGTGCGCGTTCGAGCACGGTCAGCTGGCCGGTCGCACCAACGATGGCATTGCTCTGCTCTGCCGCAAGGCGTCGGGCAAGCGGCTCGTCGACCTGCATCATGCTGATGGCATCGAGGTCTGCGGCCATGCCCGGCAGCGGCGCGTCGAGCGTCATGATCGCTTCGCCCGGGGCATTACGGTTAAGCGCGTCGATGGCTTCGAAATTGCGCGCCAGCCGGGTGAGGATGGGATCCTCGCCTACCTCGTCACGCGCGGCGACGAAGATCAGCGCGGCTTCCAGGTAGTTGCCCAGGTTGGACTGCTGCAGCGCGGCGTTCAGCTGTGCTTCCACCGCTTGCTGGCCCTCCAGCTCGTCGGCAGAGGCTAAGAAGAACTCTGCCGCCTCGGCGAACGCGCCGGCGTTGGAGCGACGATAGGCCTCGACCAGTGCAGCCTCGGCAGAGATCGCTTCGGCCTGGGCGCGGGCAAAGGCGCGGGCGTCGCTGGCATCGGTCAGCGGGATCGACACGGTGCCGGAAACCAAGCTGTCCGTCGCCAGGGAGGCAAGCCCCAGTCGCAGCGCGTCGGTATAGGCAGCCACGCCGTTGGCGGCATAGGTGACGCCGTCGGCGTAACCCACGATTATCTGGGTCTTCAGGCCGTCTTCGTTGGCGGTGCAATCATAGGTGCTGGCGCCGGGCAGGCCTTGCGGTGCCATGGCACCTTCGCGCCGGACGCACATGGCGCCGCTCTCGCGCGCTTCGGCTAGCAGGTCCAACTCTCTGGCGCCGCCCAGCACGGCAAGGCTGCCGATCGGCGCGGCAGCATCGCGACAGATGATGACATAACGGCGATCGAACAGTCCGTCGCCCGCTTGCGGAGTGCGGATCTGCGCTTCACACAGACCGCCACCGCCAAGCGGGACGGAATTGAGCAGCGAGACCGGGACATTCTGCGCGGCAGCGGACTGGGCCGTGGCGGCAAGGCCGATGGCGCTCAGCAAGGCAGTGGCGACGCGGCGAAGGGGGAAAGCGGACCGGGTCATCAGTTATCTCCTCCCTCGACGCCATCGCCGGCCGAATTGCGCCGCGCTCCAAGGCTGTAGAGCGCGCTGTCGCCCCCGCTGGTGACTGGATCCCTTACGACTTCGTCTTCTGGCATGATCGGAGCATTGATCAGACCGGGGAAATCGAGGCCGAAGGCTTCGTCCGAAGTCGGCGTGCCGGGCACGGCTTCTTCTTGAATGTCCTCGTTGTCGAGCGGATCTTTCACCAGATCGTGGTTGGGGGGCGAGCCCGGTCCAGTCAGCGTTGTAGTTCCGCAAGTCGCCAAGTTGATGATGCAATCGTTCAGCGTCGCCTCACCCGTAAACGGCCCGATCAGGGTGCGATCGACGATCCGGCGGAAGAAGAAGTCATCATCAAAGACGAAATCCCCGGTCGAGCTGTCGTAGGCCATGCCGTAGGCGATCACGACAAGCGGCGTGGTGCTGGCCTGCGGGTCGATCTGGCTTATCGAAAGCGTGCCATCCGGAGCGGAGATCTCGATCCCGCCGAAGTGAATCCCATCGCCGGTGTTCTGGCCGTAGATATAGTCCGTGGCCGCAAGCGAGACGCTGTGGGCGGCGATGTAGTTGAATGGGCCCGTCTCAACGGTAAGGGACAAGTCGTTCAGCAAGTCGCTAATGGCCGCGCTGTCCGGATCGGACAGAATAATAGCCGTATAATCGCTGACCGAGAAGATCAGGTTGTCCGCCGAAAGGAGCAGGGAGCCGGACAGCGCACCGTTGGCGTCCAGTACTGCGATATGGGCATCAGGCAGCAGCATCTGCAGGCTCGACCCCCCCAGCAAGGCAAGTGAATCCCCCGGCCCGGCTGCATCATAGCTGATGCCGCCCGTGATCTGCATCACTCCATCGCTGATGATCGTGACGCTGGTTTCTCCACTTGCCAGCGACCCGACAAGGTTGAGATCAAGCACTGTCAGGTCCACGTCGGGATCGACCGTGTCCGGCGTCCTGATGGTCAGGGAATCGGCTGTCACGGCGGCGATCTCTTCATCGGTCAGCATGAAGCCAGGGCCTTCTGTCGATCCGCCCAAAATATTGCGGTGCTGGGTGTCGAGCGAGATCAGCGCCACCGAGGTGCCACCGAAATTGACCTGCGGATCAATCACGATTTGCTGTGCGGCAAGTTGCAGGGACTGCGCCGCGAAGAAACGGTCCGCCGTGCTGTCGCCGATGATGACGATGGTGCCGTCTGCCAGCACATCGAAGGAAGCGGACAGGCTGTTTGGCGAGGCGCCGCCCAGGATTGTGCCGCCGTTGGCATATTCGAAGATCAGGTCGCCAACCATGTCGACGGTCAGCAAATCGTCGATGGTGATCGTGCCGCCGTCGGCGAAGAAGCTGGAGGCGAAGGGGGCGGGATTGTCGCCACCCACGAAGATATCCACGATCGGCAGAGCGATATCACCGTCCACGGCGATGATGCCGAAGGTGCCCGCCACGCTCTGCGCGCTTCCGGAACCGCTGACGTTGTATGTCTGCGCGTCAGTGGCGGAGAGGGTGCCCTGATTCACCTCGATCACCACCGTGCCGCCCACACCCGCGCCGTCATCGCCCGTCGTGCCTGTGCCGCCGATGCCCTCTGCGTTGAGGTTGGAGATGTTGAGGCTGAGCGTGCCGTCCAGGTCCACAAACAGGCCTGCCGCGCCGCCATAACCTGCGCCGCCCGTAACGCCATTGCCGCCGACACCGATGGCGCTCTGGCTGAAAAGGCCGGCAATGGACATCGCACTGCCGTTGGTAACATGTAGCAACAGCGATTCGGTGCTAGAGGCCCCGGTGCCGCCGGTGCCTCCGGAAGAAGCACCGCCGAAGGCTATGCCAGAGAAGAACAGGTCGCCGGCAAAGCTGGCAGTTGATCCGTCCACGAACACGAAGCCGTCACCGCCCAGCGCATCGCCGCCGGTGCCGCTGATCGCGCTGCCGCCGTAGGCATCGACGTTCAATTGCATCTCGCTGCCGTTCATCAGCAGTTGGCCACCCTGATTCACCAGAACTTGCGCCGTGCCGCCGAAGCCGGTGCCGCCGTTTCCGGCGTCGATGGCTGCGCCACCTTCGCCGATGGCATAGGACTGGCTCAGGCCGTTGATGGTAACGGTTGCACTCGAAGCATAGATCGAGTTGATGCCGCCGTGGCCTGTGCCGCCGTTCGCGCCATAGCCTCCCGAGGCATAGGTATCGAGGACCAGGGCGCCGTCGAACAGCATGTTTGACCCGGCGAAGATGTCGATCGTCCCGCCGATACCGCTCCCGCCGAAAACGTTGCCTACGACGTTGCCGCCGAAACCATTGGCATAGAGGTAAGTGTCACCGCCCACGGAAAAAACGTCACCCGGAGAAGAGACGAGGGTGATCGTTCCCCCGGTACCGGTAGCTCCGTCGCCATCGCTGGAGAAACCGTCGCCCACGATGCCGCTGGCATCTGCGACGATGAAGCCGTTGGTGATCGAGACAAGGCCACCGCCATCACCGGTTCCGATGTAAATGGTGCCGCCGGTACTGTCTCCCGGGATATAGGCATTCGCGCCTGTCAGATTGGGCGAAGCAGCAAATGCGGAGATATCAAGGCCACCATCAAGGGTCAGCGAACCGCCGTCGAGGGCCGTGAATTCTGCAAATCCACCCTGGTAGCCTCCGGCGGAATCATACGGTGCGGTCTCGTCTTCGACCTGGCCATTGGCAGAGACCGAGAGATCGTCGCCAAACTGGATTGTGCCGCCGATTGCCAGCACCTGCGCCTGTCCGCCCGTGGCGTTGCCTGCAAAAGTGCCACCGTCATCGATCTCGGCGTAGCCGTTGGCCGTTACCGTGCTGCGTCCGGCCACGATGATCTGGCCGTTCGTATCGGCGCTCACATAGGCAACCCCGCCTGTGACGGCGTTGGGGAAGGAATTGCTTTCTGCGCCAAAAAAGTTGTTGGCAGAAACAAACAGGTCTCCGCCAACGCTTATGGTGGTTCCGGTAGTGGCATTGACCTGCGCCTGGCTACGCCCGACGACAACCAGGTCGCCTGCAAAATCCGAACTGCCCAGGGAAGTTGTGACCTGCGCCAGATGCGTGCTGATGGCGGTGAGGTTGCTGGTCGTTGCCAAACCGTCGAGTGTGACCTCGGCGATGTCAAAAGGAATGAAACCACGCCCGTTGAAAAAGGAATCCGCCCCTTGCCCGGTTGATCCGCCGTCGATCTGTCTGCCTTCGACATCATAGTTTGCAGAAAGGATGATCTCGCCGTTGGCAACAGTGGCCGTGGCGGCCACATCGAAACCCAGGTTGCCGCTGAACAGCATCGAAGCGCCACCGGACTCTACGCTCGTCGCTCTGGCGACGCCGTAGATGATATGGTTGTCGCCAGCCCCGGTCGATGCTGGCCCGCCGGTGTTGCCGGTGTGGCTGATTGCCTGACCTTCGGTGCCGTTGGTGATGAAGATGTCGAACAGGCCGGAGCTGTGCGACATCTGCACGTCGAGGCCGGCAGCATAGACGCTGGAGCCGTTGAAATAGGCATCGCCCGCCATGTTGATGTTGGATGCGGAAACGATGAAGAAGCTGTCTTCCGGCGTCCCGGTGAGCGTGGCACCGGGCTGGATATCGACCAGTCCGAAGTTGCCCGAGAGCAGCAGCGGGCCGACGCCGGAAGCGAAATCGCTGAAGCTGGCATCGTCGGGTTCGTTGGTGGTCAGCAGCAGCTGCGGCACCTGGAACACCGCCGTGCCGCTGACGAGGATGCCAGTCGGCGAGTAGAAGGCGATGAAACCGCCCGGGCCGGTGATGTTGCCCGCGCCATCGGTAAGGAAGGCCTGCACTGTGCCGGCAAATTCGGTCGGCGTGAAAGTGGCGGTGGGAAGGATGCGGTTGAGGACGGCGAAATTGGTTTCGCCCGGCGCACCCTGGAAGACTGCCGTGTTGCCGTCGGGCAGGAAGGTCAGCGCCGCCCCGTTGACGTCGGTAGCTGGCGTCCAGTCGATGATCGCGTCCACCCCTTGCACGGTGACGGTTTCGACACCGGGCGTCGCCCGGTCGTAAGCTACCGTGCCCTGTATGGTGGAGGGGCTGCCCTGGAACGCCTGGGCCATGGCTGCATTCGGCAAGGCGGCGGCCGCCACGGCGAGCGCGGTCGGCGCACAGCTTCGCAGCAGGACGGAATGGGTGAGCGAAGCGGGCTTGGTCATGACGTCCTCCAGGGGAGCAGACGGGCTGAGATAGAGAACAGGACACGCACGTCGTTGCGGCTCGTCTGGAAATCGAGGGTCCGCAGCGGCACGGCCACGACAAGGTCGCCCTGTACGTTGGCGCCGCGGCGGAAGCGCACGCCCGCACCTGCCGACACCAGTTCATCGCTGTCGTTGAGGGCAAGGCTGGGGTCTTCGTTCCACACTCTGGCATAGTCGAGGAAGACGAAGGGCTGGGTGGCGATGTCATCCAGCGAGGTGGGGACCAGCGAGCCGTAACCGATCTCGAAACTGACGCCGACGCCTGAATCCCCGATCACCGCGCCGGCATCGTAGCCGCGCCCGATCGAATATTGCCCGCCGGAGAATTCCTCGAAGGCAGGCAGCGGGTTGCCGCTGACCTGTGCCCGCAGGTCGAAATCGAGCAGCAGCATCGGCACCGGCCGGTATTCCGCGGACACCTGGCCGCGCAGCAGGGTTGGCGTCGGGTCCTGTTCGATCCGGGCAGGTGGTGCCGCGTCGCCGGTAACGCAGGCGACAAGATTGGCGCGGCAATCATCGGTGGCGCTGAATACGCTCAGGCCCTGGCGCAGTTCGACTGAGCCTGCCAGGCGGCTGCGCGGCTCATGCGGGGTGTAGCCGCCACGGCGATGGATCGAATCTTCGTCCATGAACAGGAAGTCGCTGCGAACGTAGGCGGTGCGCACCCGGTCGCGGGCCAGCGGGGTGCCGGCAAATTCCACGTCCTGGTCGATCAGGTCGAAGCCGAGCGCGCCCCAGACAGAGGATTCCTGTGTGCGCAGGAGGGGATAGCTGGCCTCGATATTGGCGAGCACGGTTTCGGAGGTGATCTCGAAGCCGGGCAGGGCATCGGGCTCCGTCCAGCCCAGCGTCAGCGATCCGCCCAGTGTCAGCCCTTCGCCGCCCAGGCGCATGTCGTGCGCGATCTGCAGCGTCTGCTGTTCCTCGAAATCCAGCGTGGAGAAGAAGGTGATGGAGGTGCGGTCGCCCAGCCCGGTCAGGCCATAGGCTTCGGCGCGCACGAGGCCGGCATAGCGGCCGAGCGCCTTGCTGCCCCAATTCTGCACGTTGGCATCGAGCGCAAACTCATCACGCAGCACCGCCACTTCGCCGACCAGGTCCCCCGGCTCGCCACCTTCGGCAGCGCGCAGCGACAGACGCACTTCCATGCCCGGCACGTCGTTCGCCAGTAGCAGGTAACGCTCCGCCTCGTTGACGTTGAATACCGGCTGACCCACCAGCCTTTCGAGATAGCCCGACAGCACGGCTTCGGCGCCCCGCGTGTCGCCACGCGCGCGCACAGCCACCAGCCTGCCCAACACCACGCGCATTTCGGCGATGCCATCGCCCAGGCTCTGCGGCGGGATTTCCACCGCTGCCAGGTAGCCTGCGTCGTTCAGCAGTGCGGCAGCGCGATCGCGAATGTCGCACAGTGCGCGCACCGGCAGTTCGCGGCCCAGATAGCCTTCGTGCGCCTGCGCCAAGGCAACGTCGGTGGCGCGATCGGCGCCAGTGTAGGTCACCCCCTGCAGGGTAACGGTCAGGTCGGCATAGTCGGGATTGTCGAGCGCGCAAGCGCGGCGGGCCATGTCGCCGTCGATGGTCAGCGTCGTGCCTTGGCGCACCTCCGGCCGTTCCTGCGGCGCGGTCAGTTCCTCTCGCGTGGGCGGGCGCACATCCTGTGCCAGCGCCACGGGGGCGGCCAGCGCGATCGAACTGGTGGCAAGCACCAGCGCAGCGCTTCGCGAGCGCGAACATAGGGGCAGCGCACGCTGCCGCGGCGAATATTTTGTCATTCGGTCAGTTCCCTTCCCCCGAACGGGTGACGACCTGCATCTCCAAAAGACTATGCCGATATTACGACAATGAGTCTACGCGGCGGCACAATTTTGTTGAATTGCTATTCAATTCCCAATTGCCCGGCGAGGTCGGAAATTTGCCCGCGGGCGTCGGGATGGGCGGCGATTGCGGCATCGCGCGTGCGCCGGGCTTCCCCCAGGCGGCCCATCTGCTGGTAGCTGCGCATCAGCATCACCCATTCCTGCACGCTGCCGCCCTGCGCCTCGATCCGGTCTGCCAGTTGCTGCACCATGCCTTGCGCCATCTGCTGCTGCTGGTCGGGCGAGAGGCTGGCGGCCGCGGCCATCTGTTCCTGTGTCGGGCCCCTTGTCGGCGCCGCCAGCGCGTTGGACGGCAGCAGGTCGCGCGTACCCGCTGCCGCGGTAATGCGGTCCTCCACCTCGATCTGGTTGATCGCGGCGACTTGCCGGATGGTGCGCACCAGGTCGGTTTCCCACGGCGCGCCGGGCGGCGTATCGGCCAGCAGCGCCAGCCAGTCGGCAATCGCACCTTCGTGATCGCCGCCCAGGTCTTTCTCCACGGCCAGGAAATAGCGCGCCCGCGCATCGCTGCCGTCCAGTTCCAGCGCCCGGCGGAAGGCTGCGACGGCGGGTGCAGGCAGGGGCTCGTCCTCGCTCGCCATCACCCGCGCTTCGCCAAGGGCAGACCACAACTCGGCGGCGTCGTCATCGGCCTCGACCGCGCGTTCGAAGGCTTCGGCAGCTTCGGCAAAGCGGTTGGCGCCGAACAGCGCGATGCCCAGTTCGTGCCACGCCACCGCGTCGCCGGGGTCCGCCTCTGCCCGTTCGCGCAGTTCGTCGATCGATGGCGGGGTGGAGACGCCCGATTCGACCGGTTCGGCCTGTTCCGGCGTGCCGTCGTCGGTCGCCAGGAAGCGCCAGCCCCCCACGCCTGCCAGCACGACAAGCGCCGCTATCGCAGCGATATTGCCCTTGTTGAAACCACTCATTTTCTGCGCCGAACCCCCTTTTGTGCGAAGAATAGCGCAAGAAAATGTCGCCGCAACCGGGATCGGCTGTTTCCAATCGGGCCTGTTTTGGGCATAACCCGCAAATCCGGGGGGATAGACATGGCAGACCAGCCAGGACGCGTTCAGGTAGCGATTGTCGGATCGGGGCCAGCTGGCCTGAGCGCGGCTGCCCATGCCGCAGCCAAGGGCATGAGACATGTCCTGATCGAGAAGACCGACCACCTTTCCGACACCATCTTCAAGTACCAGAAGGGCAAGCACGTCATGGCGACGCCCAACAACCTGGTGCTGCGCAGCGATCTCGATTTCGACGCGGGCAAGCGCGAGGAAATCCTCGACACCTGGGACCGCCAGATCGAGGAGGGCAAGGTCGATGTCCTCTTTAATGCAGAAGTCACCGCGATCACCGGCGAAAGCGGCAACTTCACGGTAGAGATCAAGGGCAAGGACCCGATCCAGGCCGAATACGTGGTGCTGGCCATCGGTACGCAGGGCAACCCGAACCTGCTGCGGATTCCCGGTGCCGACCTGCCGATCGTGCAATACCAGCTGGACGATCCGGGCGAGTATTACGACGAGCACATTACCGTCATCGGATCGGGCGATGCGGGGATCGAAAACGCGCTGGGCCTGGCTGCCGACGAGGCGCAGGCCAATGTCGTCACCATCCTCAACCGCCGCGACAGCTTTGCCCGCGCCAAGGGTGCCAACGTCAAGTTGCTGGAAGAGGCCGAAGCCGATGGCCGCCTGATCGTGCGCCGCGAAACCGAACCCAACGCGCTGCGCATGGGCGAACACGGCGGCGAACTGGTGCTGGATACCCGCGACGGGCAGGAGACGATCCGCTGCGACCGCGTGATCGCGCGTACCGGCTCCAAACCACCGCGAGACTTCGTGGAAGCCATCGGGGTGGAATTCACCAGCGAGGAGCGCGACGCCTTCCCGGCGCTGACGCCCTCGTTCGAGACGACCAAGAACGGCGTCCACGTGATCGGCGCGCTGGCGGGCTATCCGCTGATCAAGCACTGCATGAACCAGGGCTACGACGTGATCGAGTTCCTGTCGGGGAACACCGATCTCAAGCCTGCCGACCAGCCGATCCTGGAAGAGAAATTCGCCGGCCTGCCGGGCAACCACCCGGTGGAATACTGGCTCGACCTGTTCGGCAGGAACGTGGTCATCTTCGAAGAGCTGTCGCCGCTGCAGCTGCGCGAGCTGATGCTGGATTCCACCGTCCATTCGCATGCGCCCGGCGAAGTGGTGTTCACCCGTAACGAGCCGGGATCATCGATGTTCGCCATCGCCCAGGGCAGCGTGCTGGTGGAAGTGAACCCGGACGATCCATCCGTCACCGTGCCGATCGAGGAAGGCTCGATCTTCGGCGAAGTCGGCCTGATCTCGGGGCGTCGCCGCGGCTCCACCATCCGCGCTGCCGAACAGCTGGTGACCATCGAACTGTCGCGCAACGCCGCGCTCAAGCTGATCGCCACCGTGCCCAGCGCGGGCCGTGCGGTGAACCGCATCTCCATCGAGCGGCAATTGCTGCAGATGTTCGGTTCCGGCCTGACGCGAGAGGACGTGGCCGAGATCGTCGAACAGGGCGAAGTGGTGGACGTGCGCGCGGGCCAGAAGATCGTGGAGGAAGGCGCCGACGACAAGGACGTGTTCGTCATTCGCCGCGGATCGATGATCGTGGAGAAGGAAATCGGCGGGCACCCCGTCTTCCTCTCCTACCTGCCGGCAGGCTCCTATTTCGGCGAGATGGCGGTGATCGACGGATCGAAGCGCACCGCGACGGTGAAGGCCGCGATCAAGAGCGAGGTGATCCGTTTTCCGGGCGAGGCCTTTACCCGCGTGCTCGACAAGAACGAGAAACTGCGCGGCAAGCTGCTGGAAGAGATGCGCGGACGGCGCGAGGTCAATGCCTTCGTCGAAGCGCGCAAGGACAGCTTCGGCTCTGCCGCCGACATGTATTCCGAAACCGCGCAGTTCCTGGTCGATAACGGCATCGGCGAAGCGACCGACGTGCTGCTGATCGACGAGACGCTGTGCGTGGCCTGCGACAACTGTGAAAAGGCCTGCGCCGACAGCCACGACGGCCTGAGCCGGCTGGACCGCGAGGCCGGGCGCACCTACGCGCACCTGCACGTGCCGACCAGCTGCCGCCACTGCGAACATCCGCACTGCATGGCCGACTGCCCGCCCAACGCCATCCAGCGCGGGCCCGATGGCGAAGTTTTCATCGACGATACCTGCATCGGCTGCGGCAACTGCCAGCGCAATTGCCCCTACGGCGTGATCCGCATGGACGCCAAGCCGCCGAAAAAGCCGGGCCTGCTGCAATGGCTGTTCTTCGGGCGCGGTCCGGGGCCGGGCGAGGCGAGCTACGCCTGGCGCAAGGAGCGCACCGATCCGGCCAAGCCCAAGCAGGCGATCAAATGCGACATGTGCGCCGGCATCGAGGGCGGCCCCGCCTGCGTCCGCGCCTGCCCCACGGGTGCCGCCATCCGCGTATCGCCCGACAAGTTCCTGACGGTCACCAAGCTGACCGAGGAGGTGGAGTAATGGCCACCGCCCCCGATAGCCGTTTCGGCGCCGACGAACAGCGCGGCGACGCCGACCACGTCAGCTTCCTGAAGCATCGCCGCTTTCGCTGGATGAAGATCGCCACAGTGCTCAGCCTGATAACGCTGGTCACCTACATGCTGATCGACGTGGAGCCGCGGCACAACGGCGGCAGCTGGTACGGCTATACGCTGGGCACCATCGGCGCCGGCCTGATCGTGTGGCTGGCGCTGCTGGGTATCCGCAAACGCAACATGACCGAAGGCCGCTGGAGCCTGAAGGCCTGGACCTCGGCACACGTCTACCTGGGGCTGGCGCTGGTCGTGATCGCCACCTTGCATACCGGGTTCCAGCTGGGTTGGAACGTGCATACCCTTGCATGGGCGCTGATGCTGCTGGTGATCGCCTCCGGCATCTACGGCATCGTGGTCTATGCCGTGTTGCCGGCCAAGGTGAGCGAGAACCGGCGCGAGATGACCAAGCGCGAGATGCTGGAGGCGCTGGCCGCGATCGACCGCCAGTTGCAGAGCGCCGCGCAGCCGCTGGGGCGCGAGCAGAGCGACCTGATCATCGCTGCGCTGGAGCAGGATCCGTTCGATTTCGGTGTGGTCACCCGGCTTTCGGGCAATTACCGCGGCTGCAAGACGATCCGCGCGCTGGAAGCTTTCGGCGTGGGCGCTACGCAGGACGAGGCGATCGAGAAGGTCGGCAAGCTGCTGCGACGCCGCAAGGCCCAGCTCGACCAGATCCGCCGCCAGATGAAGCTGCGCGCGCTGCTGGACATCTGGCTTTACGTGCACGTGCCGGTCACCATCGCGCTGATCGCCGCGCTGAGCGCGCACATCATTTCCGTGTTCTATTACTGGTGAGGGGGGACTTGCGATGGACATCCTGATCCGCAGCATCCAGCTTACCGCGACGGGCCGGGAAATCGTGCGCGAGCGCGAGGCGAGTGGGGACGAGGTTTCCGTTGGCCGCGCCAGCGAGAACACCATTGCCCTGCCCGACCTGGCGGTGGAGCAAAAACACCTCGTCATCACCGAAGCACCCAACGGCACGCTGCATGCAAAGGCCGTGGGCACGCTGGGCTTCACCCACGACGGCGTACACGCCATGGAAGCCGCCATCGATCCGGCGCGTGGCGGCGAACTGGGGCTGGGCACCTATCGGCTGGAGATCGGCAAGGCCGACGATGGCCGCACCTTGGTCACCATCCGCCAGGCCGACAAGGACGAAGGCGCAGCGAAGGACCGGCTGGACGGCTTTGCCCTGGGCGGCGCGCTGCCCAGCAAGCGCGCGATGGCATGGATCGGGCTTGCTACCATACTCGTGGTATTCCTTGCCGTGCCGATCTTCACCCATCTTACCCGCGATGTGGTGGCAGAGCCCGATATTGACGACGAAGGCGTGGTGGTGATGGACGCCAGCTGGTCCACCGGCGCGCTTTCGCTGGCCCACCACGGGCTGGAGGACAATTGCGAGGCCTGCCACGTCGAGCCGTTCGTGGCCGTGCGCGACGAGACCTGCCTGACCTGCCACGGCGGCCTTGGCGACCATGCCGATCCCGAGCGCCAGGTGGCGAGCCTGCCGGAATTTACCGGCGGAGAGGCCTTGCTGTGGGATGTCGCCCATACCTTCGGCAAGCCGGGGCCGGGCGCATGCTCCGACTGCCATACAGAGCACGAAGGCGAGACCCGGATGGAGCCGCCCCGCCAGCAGTTCTGCGCCGACTGCCACGAGACGATGGACGAGCGGCTGACCGATACCGCGCTGGGCAATGCCGCCGATTTCGGCACGGCCCACCCGCAGTTCCAGTCGCTGGTAACGCCCGAGCGCGGCGCCCCCGAAATTCGCCTGGCGGTGGACAATATCACCAGCGATTTCAACGGCGTGAAATTCCCGCACGACATGCACCTGTCGGATACCAACGGCGTGGCGCGCATGGCGCAGCGGCTGGGCATCAATGCCGGCGGCGCACCGCTGGAATGCGACGATTGCCACCAGACGACCGCGGACGGAGTGCGCTTCCTGCCGGTGGAAATGGAAGACAGTTGCGAGGAGTGCCACAGCCTCGTCTACGACCGCGTGGGCACCACTTTCCGTTCGCTCAGTCATGGCGATATCGAGGCCGCGCAGGCCGATCTTGCCGCGCAGGATCGCAGCCCGCGCCAGCCGGTCTCCACCGGCAGGCGTCGCCCCGGCCCGTTCGGACCCGGTGGCCTCTACTACGGCAACTTCGGCCGCGTGCTGCCACTGGCGATCAACCGCGCCAGTTTTGCCGACGATGGCCTTTGCGGGGAGTGCCACTATCCCGCGCTCGACGGATCGCTGGCAGTGGAACCGGTGGTGCAGCGCAGCCGCTTCTTCCAGCACGGCTGGTTCGATCACGACGCGCACGGCCCCAATGCCATGGGCACGCGCGATCCGCAGGAAGCCTGCGCCACCTGCCACGCCGCGGAGACCAGCGAATCCTCCAGCGACTTCCTGATCCCGGACCTGGAATCGTGCCGCGACTGCCATCTTGGAGAAGAGGCGCAGGAGGCCGAAGTGCCATCGAGCTGCGCCATGTGCCACTCGTATCATCCACCGGAAGGGGTTGATTCTGCACCCCGTCGTGTCGCAAGCTTGCTGGAATGATGCAAGCGGGGTCGATCGCGAATTCCGCCGTCATGCAGGGGGATGGGGCATGCTGATCGCGCAGATGACCGATATTCATATCGGTTTCGAGCCCGAAGCTCGGCCCGAGGAACTCAACCGCCAGCGCTTTCGCGCTGTGCTTGACCGGCTGAAGAAGCAGCCCAATCCGATCGACCTGCTGCTGTTGACCGGGGACATTACCGACCGCGGCGACCGCGAGAGTTTCGAGAAGACCGCCGAGCTGCTGGGTGGCCTCGACATGCCGGTCAAGGCGCTGGTGGGCAACCACGACACGCGCGAGGAACTGCTCAACGCATTTCCCGACACCGAGACGACCGCCGATGGCTTCATCCAGAGCGCCTTCGTCCAGGATGGCCTGCTGGTCGTCATGCTCGATACGCTGGAGCCGGGGCGGCACGGCGGCGCCTTCTGCGAGGCGCGGGCGACCTGGCTGGCGGATACGCTGGCTGCCAATCCGGACCTGCCGACGGTGATCTTCATGCACCACCCGCCGGTTATTTCCGGCATCGAGTGGATGGACCCGGACCCGGCGGACAAGTGGCTGAAGCGCCTGTGCGAGGCAGTGTCGGGTCACGAGGCTCGGATCATGGCGATCCATTGCGGGCACCTGCACCGCCAGCTGAGTGCGCGCTTCTGCGGCATACCCGTCAGCGTCACGCCGTCGGTCGCGCCGCTCGTATCCATGGACATGCGCCCGATCAGCAGCACCAAGCCCGATGCCCGCGCGCTGATCACCACCGAACCGCCCACCTATGCGCTGCACCGCTGGGAAGACGGCCAGTTCGCCAGCCATTACGAGCGCGTGTGCGACTGGGAGGTGATCGCCTATTACGGCCCGCACCTTCAGCCGATGATCAAGCACATGGAAGACGAGAAGGGGCAGGGTTAGGGCGCTCGCGCGCAGCCGAGCTCCGGTCGCGTCAGAAACTCTCCCTTGGTTCCGACTGGCACGATGACCAAACACGGATGATTGACCTGCGGCATCTCGGTCCAATCAGAATAGACATGCCGGGAAGGTTCATCACCGTATAGGTACAGCCCGATCACAACTCGGTCGTCTGATGGGATGAGGTCACCGAGGCCGAGGTAGGCATTGGCATCGTCGCCCTCGAGCAGCGCATAGTGCCGCCCGAAGTCCGCCAGCACGTAGCCATCCGGCATGGTCAGTTCGGCTTCAAGACGCAGCGCGGTAGAATCAAGGTCCGGGCTGTCGTTGCATGCCGCCAGGGCGGCGAGCAGCAGAGTGGCCGACAAGCGTTTCACTACTGCCCCGGTCGCCGCCGCGCTACCGGGCCTGCACCCGGCACCCAGTCGGCCATGTCCACTTCGTCAGACACGCGCCACGGGATGCCGGCATCGTTCAGGAACAGCCGTTCCATCTCCTCGCGGTTGAACGGGCGTGAGCCGAGGCGGCCGAACACCGCCATCTGGCCGCCGGTCTCGTCCACCGCGCGGTCGCGGTCGAGGCCCTTGGACATGGAGATCGCCGCCGACTGCGTGCGCGCCCAGGCGATCAGTTCGGGCACGGGGGCCGGGCTGAAGCCGTAGTAGTTGGGCTGGCTGTCGGGGCTGGTCAGCTGCAGCACCTTCATCCCGTTCACCCCGTCCGCGACATAGGCGAACAGGCTGGCATTGGTGCTGGCGACCACCACGTCCTCGACATCGTTCATCTGCCCGTCGAAAGTCTCGCGCAGGTGAATGCGCGGAGCCAGCGGGCGGGTGACGTCGGCGATGACGAGGCCGTCCTGCTTGCCGGCGATATAGAGATAGGTACGCGCGATATACATGCGCTGGGCATTGGCGAGGCGGATCGTGCCTTCGGGCCGGGCAACCGGGTGGCGCAGGTCCGTCACGTCGAACAGCTTCACCCCATCGGTATCCGAAACCCACAGGTAGCGGAACTGGATGGCAGAGGCGCGCGCATCGGTGAGCGGCATGACGGCGGTAAGCTGCGGACTGGCCGGGTCGCCAAGGTCCACCACCACCAGGCCGGCATCGGCGGTGATATAGGCGATCTCGCCAGCCAGCTGGATATGCCGCGCGCCGTCGAGCACGCCGTCCGGGTTCCAGGCGTCGCTACCATCGGCATAGATCGCGCGCTGCAGGTGGTTGTTGCGCAGCTCGCCATCGGCCAGCGTGTTGACGTTGACGAGGATCAGGCCCTCCTCGGCATCGGAAATGGCGGCGTAGGAGTAGATCGGCAGGAACGACTGCTCCTGGTTCATCTGCCGGATTTCCTCGGTGTTGCGCGTGGGTGCAATCGCCTGGTTCGTGGGCAGCGCCATGCAGGTGGCGTTCTCGGTATCCACGTGCGTATCGTGCCCCAGCGGGCTGAACGGGGCGGTGATGATGCGTTCGGAGAAGCCCTTGTTGGCGATGCTGGCGATATCGTAGACGCGGAAACCCCCGCGCCCTTCGGCCACGAACATGTATTCGCCGCGCATCTGCAGGCAGCCGACGCGGTCGGACGTTCCTTCGTGGACGTTGGCGAACTGTTCCACTGCGTGGGTCTCGCCCGACAGGTCTTCATCGAAGAACTGGCCGCGCGTCCAGTCGCGCAGCTCGTGGTTGCCGTCTTCCACGAACTGGCGGTAGTAATCCGGGTAGGCATAGCGGTGCAGGTAGGATCCCAGCACGGCCTGCGGTTCTTCCCATTCGGTCACGCGCACGGCCTCGAACCCGCCTTCAAGGCCGGTCCAGGCATTCATGCCGACGAAGTTTACGTAGTTGGTGCCCAGCAGCAGCAGCTGCGCCATGATCGCGTTGTTGTCCTCGTCCTCCGACAGGTGGCAGTCGGTGCACTGCTTGGTTTCCTCGCGCCGCACGGTGTGCGGGAAGTGCGGGGCGAAGGCCTGGCTGGAAAAGCCTGCCGCAGAGATCGGCGGCTGCTGGATGTAGATGCGTTCGCGGTTGATGTTGGTGGAACTGAGGACCAGCGCACTGGTGGAACGCACGGGCGCGATCTGGTTGCCCTTGGTGGTCTGGTGGATGCCCAGCTGGAACATCTCGTCGCGCGCCACCTGCGGGTTGTAGGTGGCAAAGTTGCGGGTGACGCCGCCGTCATAGCGGTGGATCTCGCTCTGCCAGTTGGCCTCGATCGGCAGGTGGCACCCGCCGCAGCTGGTGGTCCACGACAGGTGGCAGGTGAAGCAGGCCATTTCCTCGGTGCCGTGGGCGCGGTCTTCGGGCGCGATGCCGGGGCCGAAGGCGAAGACGCCGGTTTCCGAAGCGTCGGCGGTAACCAGCTTGGAGCGGGCAGAGAGCGCGTTGAAATCGGGCGAGGCAGGATCGACGCTGTCGCGCACCAGGCTGACTTCCCAGGATAGTTCCGGATCGACGATGGAGCGCTGGATCAGCGTGCGGCGGCCGGTGTCCGGGTCTTCCTGCCATTCGAAGCGGCGACGGCCATCCGGGTTGCGCAGCAAGGTCAGGTCATGCCCGCCCGGAGGGGCTGCCGGGCCGGACGTGCGCAGCGTGGGATAGTCGTCTGCCGTGCCGTGGCAATCGACGCAGCCGATCTCGATTGCATTGGCCACTTCGCCGTAGATCAGGCCGTTGCCGTGGCTGTCCTGCGCATAGTGGCAATCGGCGCATTGCATGCCGTTCTCGGCATGGATGCTCATCATGTGCACCGCCATGCCGGGGTTGTTGCTGCCGTTCTCCGCCGGGTCGTTCTCGACCTCGACGAACTGTCCTTCGCCATCGCGGCGGAAGCGCTGGCGCCAGCGTTCGTTGTGGTAGGCCAGCTCTTCAGGCGTGTCGGTTTCCGGGTTGCCGGGGCGCAGGATCTCGCCTTCTGCATCCAGCAGGTTGCCTTCGCGGTCGCGCCGGAAGATGGCGCGGAAGTTCCAGCCATGGCCGTGATAGTCGGCGAACTGGGTGTGCTCCAGGTCGTCGTTCAGGTCATAGACGTTGCGCAGGAAATCGATATCCGCCCACAGGCCGCGCGGGCTTGCGCCCTCGGGGTTGCGGTCCAGCACGGCACGCACTTCTTCGGCGGTGGGATAGCGCTGGGTAAGGTAGAATTCCTCGTATTCCTCGTCGCTCATCCCTTCGGGGCGCGGGGTGCGGTTTTCCGGTCCGGGCCACATGAACGGGGCATCGGTCTCGTAATCCCACATGGTGTAGCCGAGGTAGGAATTCAGGAAGATGTTGGGCTGGTGCATGTGGCAGTTCATGCACTGTGCGGTGGGAATGGCGCGCGTGAACACGTGCTGCAGCGGGTGGCCGCGCTCGCGCTCGTCCAGCGGGACTTCGCTGCCGTGGCTCTCGCCGTGGCTCTCGCCGTGGCCGTCACCATGGCCCTCGTCGCGCTGGCTGTTGATCGTCGGGTCTGCGGTGATCGTCTGCCCGTCGCGGCCATACTGCGCATAGGTCAGCGAGTGGCGATACTCGCGGTCATTGGCATAGACGACGTGGCAGCTGGAGCAGCCCGAGTGGCGATAGTCGCCCGGCTGGTCGTTGGTGCCCATGAACCAGGTGAAGGGATCGTTGAGGCGCGTCTTGTGGATGTTGAGCACCGGGATCGCGGCGCGAAGGCCCGTGCCGGGGCCGCGGTTGGACTGCCGCAGGTCGGGCCGGCCCGGTTCCTCCAGCCGCTGGATCTGGCCGGTGGGGTTGGGAATGCCGATTTCCGGGAACTGCGAGTTGATCGTGCGGCCGCCGCGCTCGAACACGCGGAACACGTCTGCGGGCGGCACCACCTGCCAGGTGGGCAGCGGATAGAGCGCCGCCAGCGCGCCGCGCTCTGCCTGTTCGGTGGTGACCGTGCCGAAGGGCTCGCCCGGGCTCTGGATCAGCGCGCCCTCGCCTTCGCGGGTATAGGCCTCGCCGATGACGTAGTTCTTGAAGGGCAGGATGCCGTTGTTGTACGCGGCGCCGCCCCACAGCATGGCGCCCGTCGCCATCAGCGAGCGCTCGGCCGCCTCGATCACCTGCACGTGGCAGGCTCCGCAAGCCTCGCGCGCGATGCGATAGTCGCTGGGGTTCACGAAGCGCACGAATTCGGGCGTCTCGCGGTTGAGCAGCGAATAGGAGCGTTCGGGATTGGCCGAGCTGGGATAGTGCCAGCTGTCGGGATAGCTGGGCAGCACGTGCGCGGCATCGCGCGCGGCGACATAGTCCGGGTGGTCGAAGCCCAGGTCCGGGTTGCCCATCACTGTCTCGTTGCCGCCGTGGCAATCGGTGCAGCCCAGCACCACGGCATCCGACACGTGCATCGTGGAAAGCTGCGGCACGTCCTCCAGACCCGTCATCACCGGGGCATCGGAGGTGGAGTGGCAGGTGAGGCAGCCTTCCGACTTGTCGACCGCTTCGCGCCAGGTCTGGTTCTGCGGCGCGGGATCGGCCAGCACGCCTGCCGCCTCGTAATCGCGGTAGACCGCGGTTTCGTATCCGCCCGCAGCCAGCAGCGAACCGGCGCCCAGCAGCGCGGCCCCCGCGGCGAACACGGCGGGGACGATGTGTCGAGGTGTCCGGACGATTTTGGCCAGCTTCAGCATCAGTAGGTCAGCACCGCATTGGCCAGCACCGAGTAATAGACCCGGTCCTGCCCCAGATTATCGAACAGGTCGCGAAAGCCGTCCCCGGCCACCAGCGCGGCGGCGGAAAGGCGGAAGACCAGGTTCTGGTTGGCATTGGGCCGCCAGATGGCAGCGGCGGAAACATCGAAACCGATATCGTCGGGGATCGAGCCTTCGACGCGCAGCGCCTCCAGCACCGAAGTATCCTCGAACCACAGGTGGTTGGCATTGGTCGACAGGCGAAACTCAGGCGTGATGTCGAAATCGGCGCCCACGCCGGCCAGGATCAGGCCGGGATTGTTGAAGTTCGACTGCCCCTGTTCCTTCGACGGGCGAAGGTTGTTGAGGATGCCGTTGCGCCCGTTCACCGCGATCGCGCGGCCGCCGCCGGCAAAGGGAATGGTCTGGCGAATCCAGTAACTTGTATCGGCACCTGCAAAGATCGGGTTCTCGAAAATCGCATCGTAGCCGCCTTCGACATTGTCGAACGGATCGGAATCGCCGCTGGCATAAAGGCCCGACAGGCGGAAGCGCATCCAGTCGCGGTCGTAGCTCAGCTCGGTCGCGCCGAAGAAGGCGCGGATATCGGCGGGCTGGTCGGTGAAGAAGTTGTTCCGGTCCTCGCCAAAGGCGCCGTAGAGGCTGGCCGTCAGGTTGATGCGGCCGATGCGCCCGTCGGCGTTGTAGCCGACGTAAAGCACGTCGTACTCGCGCCCGCGCAGCGTGCCCAGCAGCGCCGGGCGCACCGGGAAGCCGTTGCGATCGATCTCTACGTCGTTGGCCTCGCGGTTCATGTTGTAGGCCAGCGTGATCTGGCTGGTGAGCGCGGGGATCAGGAAATCCTGGCGATAGGCATTGGCGACGAACACCCAGTCGCGCCGCGGCGTCTGGGTGACGGCATTGAGCCCTGAATTGGTATCCTTCTCCAGCCGCCAAAACGCGCCGAGGTTGTACTGGAAGCGGTTGTTGTCGCGCGTGCCGAAGAAACGGATGCCCAGCTGGCTGTCGTTGAACAGGAAACCGCGGAAATCGGCCTGGAACGGCTGGATACCGATGCGGAAGCTGTCGAAGTCATACCGCTGGCTGGTGTTGCGGATGTGATAGTCGAAGAAGGCTTCCTGTACGCCCAGGAAGTGGTCGAGCCGGTGCGACGGGCGGCTGGGTTCCACCAGCAGCACGCGGCGTTCGGGCACGTCGACATAGTTGATGTTGTAGGCCAGCGTGACGCGGTATTCGACATCGGGCGGCTTGTAGGCGGTGGAGCCCTTGATCAGCGCCGCACCAAAGATAAAGGTCTGCGAGAAGACCGGCGAGAAATCGCTGCCGAACACGTCCAGCCGGTTTGGGTCTTCGGTGGTCTGCACGCCCACGGGAATGGGGAAGGTGCGCGGTTCGATCACCGTGTCGGAAATCGCGTTGACGACGAAGAACCAGTCGTTGCCTTCCAGCCCCAGGAAACGCGGCGTCCAGCATTCCGCGCTGCCGACCGGGTAATTCACCATCTCCGGATCGTAGGTGCGGCCTTCGGCAGCCGCGGTAGCGCGTTCCGCTTCCTCGGCGGCGGCGCGCATCCCGGCGCGGCGCACGCGCTCCTCCTCGCTGCCAACGCAGATCGGCCGATCGCCCTTGTAGGTGTTCTGGTGATAGGGATCGAGGACGCTGGAATTGATAACGCTGTCCACGCCCGGCCCCAGCACCGGGGCCAGCGTCTGCATCAGCCGCCAGCGATCGGGGATCGGCACCTGGTCGGTGGGGAAGGCCTGCGGCGGCGGTGCGCGCACGGCGCCTTCGTTGAACTGGGTGATCGGATCGGGCAGTTCGCCGGTGTAACCGGGACGGCGGCGGCCATCGATGATCTCCGGGTCGACGGGCTCTGCCGGATCGACCTGTGTGCCAAGGCCCCCGTCGGGACGGTCGCCTGTCGGCTCGGTGCTTTCGGGCTCCTGCGACTCTTCCGGTTGCTGCTGTGCCGGGGCAGCCTGCGGGATTGCAGGCATCGGGTTCATCGGCTGGCTGGCATTCAGCAGCAGCAGGAGGGGGAGCGTCGCCGACATCTACAGCCCCTCGCAAACGTTCTGCGCCGGATCGTCGAGGAACGGCGCGAAGGGGCAGTTGACATAGCGCAGGCGCGTGGTGGTGCCGCCGGTCTGCACTTCGATGGTGTCGGCGCGAATGGCCTTGGGCGCATTGGCGACGCCGGTGTTCAGCCGCACGCCTGCATTGTGCAGGCCAAGGAAGCTGACCATGTCGTCCTGGTCGATCCCGTCACCCGAGACGCCGATGCCGCCCACCAGTTCGTTGCCGCGATAGATCGGTACGGAGCCGGGGAAGATCTGGATGCCGTTGGCAATGCGCGGGCTGCCCGAAGGCGAATCCGGCACCATGGTGCAGCCGCGCCGGGTATCCGGATTGGCGTTGGGGTCTGCCGTGAAGAACACATGTTCGAAAATGTTGGCCACCACCAGCTGCGTTTGCAGGCCCACCATGAAGGGGCTGAAGGTAGCGCTCTCCTCTACCGATAGCGGGCCGGGTGGCATGTTCACCTGGCCATCGGGGAAGTAGGGGCGAGACAGGTTGCCGCCCGAACGGTCGGCAAAGGCATGGGTGCCGGTCAGCGCATTCGGATCGTTCAGGAAATCGCGCACGCGCTGCACGTGCGCGGCAACATCGCCGCCTGCGGCCAGCAATTGCTGCGCGGCCACCGCGTTGGAGAAGAAGGTGGCGGTGCGCGCCTTCTGCAGGCTCACGTCGATGCCGAACAGCGGGCCATCGGAGGAGCGGACGATGCCCAGCACTTCGCCATGCGTATCGACCACGCTGATGCTGGCCTGCATGGTGGAATCGAGCGGGCGGCGGATCTGTGCGCGGGCGCGGGAAAGGACGGTGAAGGCCTCTTCCATGATTGCGCGCACTTCGGCCTGGGTCAGTGGCTGGGCGACGCTGGCGGCATCGGTGCCGCCGCGAATGGGATAGCGCGGGTTGCCGTTGCCATCGTCGAGGATGAAGGCGCCGGGCAAGGCGAATTCCGCCGTCGTCGCCGCGCGCAGGCCCGATGCATTGGTGCCGTAAGCGGTGCCTGCCAGCACGGCGGTGCCATCGTAATAGCCGGGCACGGCGAACAGGTCGCCCGCCGTGCCGTTGATCGTGGCAAAGTTGCCGTCGGCAGAGCCCGGATCGGCAGGCACGTCGGTAAAGCGCAGGGAAGTGCCGTCCACGAAGATGCGATTGGCGCGAATGTCGGTCGGCGCCATGAAGCCCTGGGCCCCGGCGATGGCGATGGCTTCCTCGGCATCGTTTTCGACATCGAGGATATTGGCATCGAAGCCATAGTCCCCATCGCCCATCACGCCGATGCCGCCCACGACCACGCCGTTCTTGTACAGTGGGATGCCGCCCGGATCGGCGGCCAGGCCCAGCGGGCTGCGCTTGGGGCCGATCATGCCGTCGCCAAAGCGCGCCGAGAGGTCGGAACAGGGCAGCTGGCTGAACTGCACGCCGAACAGCGGCCCGCTTTCCAGGCCCACGGTGGTGGGCGAGGGCGGGAAGTGTTCCTGCACGATCTGGCTGGCGGTGCGGCTGGTGAAGGCATTGCCGCCGCTGGAGAGATAGGCGCCGGTCAGCGCCTTGGCTATGGCGGGCAGCTGGGCAGGAACCTCTGCGCCTTGCAGGCCGAAGATTTGTCCGGCGGGCAGGGCCGCGCCTATGCGTTCGCGGCTGACCACCGCAGTGGGGTTCGCCCCGTTCATGCGGAACACGGCGAGCACGTTGCCCACCCGGTCGGTCACGGCGATGAAGGATGGGAGGTTGCGTGCCTGCGCTTCGGCCACAGCCTGGGCGATGATCTGGCCGACCTCGGCAGCACTCAGCGATTCCTGCGCCGGCGGCACGAAGGGCGATCCGCTGGTGGGCGCAGGTGTCGGCGTTGCCGTCGCGACGGGTGTCGGCGTCGGCGTATTGTTGCCCGATCCGCCGCCTCCGCACGAGGCGAGCACCAACGCGCTGGCTGCCAGCAGTGATGTTGCCCCCCGCACGCGCATCAGCCCCGAGCCCCCATCAGCGCAGCCGCCCGATTGCGCCGACAGCCTCGCCCAGCGCCGCGCGGAAGGCAGCGGGGCGATAGCGTTCGGGCGTGGTCACGGCGTCATAGGCACGGTTGATATCGGCGCGGATTCCGGCAGCGGCGCCCACGGTCACCCGGCCATCGTTGACCATGGCGTTAAGCAGGGTGTCGATCGCCATCACTGCCTGCACGCTGCCGGCATAGTCGGTGAAGCGCGGCGCAGTGGCCTGGCTGCCGATACGCTCCACCACGGTGAAGGCGTCATTGTTGCCGAAGCCGCGCGAGGATAGCGCGCCGGAAAGGCCCAGCGCCTGTTCGCGCAGGGCGATGGCGGCCTGCTGCGCCTCGGCCCGGCCCTGGTTCATCGAGGCATGGAAGGCGCGCGAGGCATTGCGGAAGGCCTCTGCCCGGCCCGGCGCCAGCGTATCGGCCACGGCAGAGAGCATGATGATGTTCTCGTCGTTGAAAGGCGGCTGGCCAAAGGTGATCGGGCGACCGGGATTGGTCTCGAAGGTCAGGCGGCGTTCCTCGCCATCGGTGATCGGGCGGTGGCAGCTATGGCAATCGTAGAAATACAGCTGCGGGAACACCCCTTCGGTGCCGTAGCCGGGGCGGGCGAACAGGTCGGTCGCGCGGGCAACGGCTTCGGCCTGGCCCACGGCCCACAGCTGCACGCTGTCGGGGCGACCCTTGCGCTGGATATAGTCGTCGTCGACATCGTGGTGCTGCTGGAAGGCACTGAACAGGTCGAGCTCGAAGGTGATGCGCGGGTGGCCGGCGGCCATCATCGAATGGGTGACGAACTGGCCGCGATCGGTGCTGCCGTAGTGGCAATCGAGGCAGACGCGGGCGCGGGTGGAGGGATCCTCCAGTGCGGTCATGCCGTTGGCCACGTTGTTGCGGTGGTTGCCTTGCACTTCGTAGTGCGATTCCAGCCAGCCGATCGCCGCGCCATGGCAGCTTTCGCAGCCCACGCCATCATCCAGCTGGAACTTGGGTCCGCGCTGGCTGACAGGGGCGAAGGTTGCGTGGCAGCCGTAGCAATTCTCTGCCTCCTGCTGCGCGTTGTAGCCCAGCGAGGCGACGATCTGGCGGCCCCGGCGACCGTGCAGCACGTTGTAGGCGCGGCTGTGCGCGCCGCTGACGGCGCTAGGCGACTGCCAAGTGGCGATTTCGTCTTGCCGCACGATCGCGCCGTTGCCTTCGCTGCGACCGTGGCAGGTGGAGCCCGCGCAAGAGGCGACGCCGGTGAAGCTGTAGCTGGACTGGGCCTGCAATGGCTCCGATGCCGTGAGGCCCAGCGAAATCGCGGCAACTGTGCCGGTCGCGATGCCAAGTGCGGGCAACACGCGGCCAGCGTGACGCGAGGCGGCACGAATCATGCCGCCGAATGCGCTTCTCACGCGTGAAACCATAGCGTGTCCCCCCTATGCTACGTCTCCGGCAGCCCCCCGGCTGCCGTATCCCTCACCGCGCGGGACCCTAACCCATTGCGCGGCGCTGGTCGATATTCAGCTTTCTTCTTCTGCTGCCGAAACAATCTGTCCCAGCTGCAAGGTGCAGCCGTTGGAAATCAGCGCCTGGGCGATCGCTTCGGGATCATCCTCGGGCACGTCTGTCAGGATTTTGATGGTAACCCGGGCAGGCTCTTCATCGCCTTCCTGGCCGATCGTGTAGGTGGCGCCGTCGCGCAGCTGTAGCGCCGAATCCCAGCGCGCAAGCATCTCGTTGGAAGCGAAGGTGGCGGAAACGCCGCCGTCCGGATCGTCAGCCGGGGCGATCATGTAGACCGCCTCCTGGTCCGAAGGGGCGCGCCACAGGTTCACCCGGTCGACATTCGACAGGCACACGGTGCCCGATGCTTCCACGTCGACATACCACAGGTTGGGATTGGTGGCGGGCGTTGCCCCTTCCACACCGCGCACGGCACCCGTTCGCGCCCGGCTGCCGCCGCGCCGTGCCGTAAGTGCGGCCACGGCCGTGTTGCCCGCACTGGCGCCGCGGGTGGCGAGGATGAAGGTGCCGGGGCCGCGCAGCACACGGGTGCTGCCGCCGTCGAGCACGGTAAGCGAGTCCCCCTGCTGCAGGGTAATGCGCTGGGTGTCGCCGATCTGCGAGCCGACCGGATAGGTCCCCGCCGAGGGGCCGCTGGAGGCGACGACGGTTCCCGCTTCGGCGGCCTGCGGGCTCATGGCCAGCGCGGCGGCTCCGGCAACAAGGGCAAGGGCCAGCTTGTTTCCCAGGGACATCGTCTCACTCCTCCATCACATCTGCGCAAGGTTGTAACAAAAAGCCGATCGAATTGTCAGCCTTCTTGAAAATCTTTTCTTTCGGTTAGTCGCTGTCGCCTGAATTCGCGATTTCATCGTTGTTCAGCCGACCTCTATTTCGATCCCATGACGTATGCCCCGTCTTCGTTCAGTTCGCGGCTGCGCGCCAGCAGCGCCTGCAAGGCGGCATCGTCGGGATAGCGAGCAGCGATCTTTTCCAGCGATTCGATCCCCTTTGCGCGGTCGGTCTGCAGCAGCGCCACCGCTTCGGCCAGCGCCCGACGGTCGTCTGCCGGGAAATCGGGGGCGGGCTCGGCCAGCTCCAGCGCGCTGGCCCGGCCCGACAGCACCACGCTGCCCATGGGCCGCCACCAGTCGAGGCCCGAACGGCGCGCGAATTCGGCGCTGGCCATGATCGTGCTGGCGAACGCCTTGTTGCCCGATTCCAGCCGCGCGGCGGTGTTCATGGAATCGCCAAGGGCGGTGTACTGGATGCGGTTCTCGCCGCCGAAGTTGCCGACCACGGCTTCGCCCACGTGCAGGCCGACGCGGGTCTTGCCGATCTTCGGCAGGCTGGGGTCCATCTCCGCCACTTCCTTGCGGAATTGCTCGCCCGCCAGATAGATTGCGTAGCCAGCCCTGGCCGCGCGCTCGCCATCGTCGGGGCGACTGATCGGCGCGCCCCAGAAAGCAACCACCGCATCGCCGATGAACTTGTCGAGGATGCCGCCGTGCTCGAGGATCACCTCCGACAGCATCTCCAGGTAGCGGTTGAGCAGTTTGGCGACCATTTCCGGCGGGATCGCGTGGCTCATCTTGGTGAAGCCCTCGAGGTCGGAGAACAGCACGAAGATCTCGCGCTTCTCGCCGCCCAGGCTCAGCAGTTCGGGGTGCTCGATGATCTCGTCGGCAATGCTTTGCGGCAGGTATTTGCCCAGCGCGCCTTGCGCGAACTGGCGCTGCACGGCGGTGGATGCGCGCGCGGCGCTGGTAACGGCGGTGAAGGCCACCACCCAGCCCAGCGCCGGGCCGAAGGCGGGGAAGCCATAGGTATCGACCCCGCGCTCGTGAACGAAAAAGGGCAGGCCGATGAACAGCGCCACCTGCACCACCAGCAGCGGGACCAGCTTCCAGTTCTTCAGTTCCAGCAGCGCCGTCAGCGTGGCGGCGATCACGGTGAGGAAAGCCAGCGCCCACAGGAACCACGCAGTTGGCTGCACCAGCCGCGCGCCATCCAGCATCTGCGCGATGGTGGCAGCGTGGATCTGGATCCCCGGCGGGCGCACCTCGCGCGCGCCGGATTCCACGGCGGGATCGACATAACCCGAGAGCGGGGTGAGGGCGCGGTCGTAATCGATGATGTCGCCGCCGATCAGTACATAGGAATCGCGGATCGCTTCCTCGAAATCGGCGCGGGCTTCGGGCACTTCGAAGATCGCATCGATGCTGAAGGGGATGATCTGCAGCGTGCTGAACACCGGCTCTTCGATATAGAGCGGGCGGCGATAGCGGATCGCGCCTTCGTAGCCGTCGAAACGCTCCACCAGCGGCTCGCCCGCGTCGCGCAGCATGACCCGGCCCATCAGCTCGGGCGTGCCGTCGATGATTTCGGGCCACACGCGGGTGACGCCGTCGTTTTCCGCCAGGCGGATGCTGGCCGGGTGCGCGTTGGACCCTTCAAGCTGGGCAATGAAATCGTCGAGGAAGGCCTGCTGTTCGTATTCGATATCCAGCTGGTTGGTGACAAGGTCGGCATAGCCCACCGCCACCGGCGTCTGCATGGTCCGCAGCGTCTCGATCAGTTCGGCATCTTCGGCCTGTGGCTGGTCGAACAGGATATCGATGCCGATGGCCTTCGCGCCCAGGCCGTCGATATTGCGCAGGGCTGCGGCCAGCGTGTCGCGCGGAAGGGGAGAGCGCTTCTGCAACTGGATAAGCGACTGGTCGTCGAAGGCGATAATGACGATCCGTTGGTCGGGCTCCACCAGCGGCGAGAGGTAGTATTCGCGCGCGTCGTAAAGCGCGCGCTCGGCATCGTCGGTAACCGGCAGGTCCCAGCTGAAGCGCGACAGCAGCAGCGCGACCAGCAGGAACAGCCCGGTCATTACCAGTCGCCGCGGGCCGGCCTCGCGCACGCTGCGCCAGCCGGCGGTAAAAAGCTGCATCGAAGCGCGCTCTGCCAAGTCGAATGTCCCCCCTGAAGTGCTCTTGTCAAACAGGCGGGTGACAAATTCAAGTCGTCAGTCGGTTTGCGGATTCGCTAATGCTTCGCAAAACAGCCATAAGAGCATTACAGAGTCGCGCATTATTCAATCAGGGGGATGAGAGTTATGGCATCTGTTTACGATCGGCACGTTGACCTTAACGGGTTCATGGAAGGGGTGAAAAAGCGCAATCCGGGCCAGCCCGAATTCGTCCAGGCGGTGCAGGAAGTGGCGCAGGACATCTACGAATTCATCGAGGACAAGGAAGAATACCACCAGGCGCAGATCCTGCGCCGCATTGCCGAACCCGACCGGATCGTGTCGTTCCGCGTGTGCTGGGAAGACGACAACCACAACATCCGCGTGCAGCGCGGCTGGCGCGTGCAGTGCAACAACGCCATCGGTCCCTACAAGGGCGGCATCCGCTTCCACCCCAGCGTGACCGAAAGCGTGCTGAAGTTCCTGGCCTTCGAGCAGACCTTCAAGAACTCGCTGACCGGCCTGCCGATGGGCGGGGGCAAGGGCGGCGCCAACTTCAACCCCAAGGGCAAGAGCGATGCCGAGGTGATGCGCTTCTGCCAGGCCTTCATGACCGAGCTCTATCGGCATATCGGCCCCGATACAGACGTGCCCGCGGGCGACATCGGCGTGGGCGGGCGCGAGATCGGCTACATGTTCGGCCAGTACAAGCGCATCGTGAACCGCTGGGAAGGCGTGCTGACGGGCAAGGGGCAGGAATATGGCGGCAGCCAGATGCGGCCCGAAGCGACCGGCTATGGCGCGGTCTACTTCATGCAGAACATGCTGAAGCACAAGGGCATGGATATCGAAGGGCACACCGCCGTCATCTCCGGCTCCGGCAATGTCGCTACCCACGCGGCGGAAAAGATCGTGCAGCTGGGCGGCAAGGTGCTGACGCTGTCCGACAGCGGCGGCTTCATCTACGATCCCGACGGTATCGACCAGGAAAAGATCGACTGGGTCAAACACCACAAGACGCACACGCGCGGGCGCATCTCCGACTATGTCGACCACTTTACCAATGCCACCTACCACGGTGATGGTGCACGTCCGTGGGGCGTAAAGGCCGACCTGGCATTGCCGTGTGCCACGCAGAACGAGCTGAACGAGGAAGAGGCGAAGGAACTGGTGCAGAACGGCGTGAAAGCCGTGTCCGAAGGCGCCAACATGCCGACCACGCTGGAAGGCGTGCACGTGTTCCACGATGCCAAGATCATGTACGGCCCCGGCAAGGCTGCCAATGCCGGCGGCGTGGCGGTTTCGGGCCTGGAGATGAGCCAGAACTCCGAACGCATCAGCTGGAACCACGGCCGCCTGGGCGAAATGCTGACCGAGCTGATGCACGGCATCCACGACAAGTGCGTGGAATACGGCGACCAGGGCGATGGCTATGTCGACTACGTGAAGGGCGCGAATATTGCGGGCTTCAAGAAGGTAGCCGACGCCATGCTGGCCTTCGGGGTGGTGTAGTCGCTCCAGACGGAAACGGGAAATGCCGCGTTAGTTCGTACTGGCGCGGCATTTTTCTCGCTAGCTTCCGCTCGGCGCCGTCACCAGCGCCTTGCCTTCGGGTGCGAAGGTGACGCTGGCAAGGTCCGGCGCCAGTGCGCATTCGCCCGGCGCGACCACTTCGCCGGCCACCAGCACCTCGCCCTGCAAGGGCAGCACCAGCAGCGGCGCGGCGTAGCTGTAGAGCAGTCCCTCCTCGGGCACGCCGTCGACCCAGTCGAGCCGGAAATACGGGCCGTCGACCAGCGAGGCACTGCCGCTGCCGGGCAGGCGCTGCATCAGCGCGGCATCGTAGGGCGAGCCATCGGCAATGGCCATGCCTGCCTCCAGGTGCAGCTCCCGGTCGCGGCCATAATCGTACAGGCGATAGGTTATGTCGCTGTTCTGCTGCACTTCCACGATCGAGCAGCCCGGCCCGATCGCGTGGACCGTATTGGCGGGGATGTAGAAGAAGTCGCCCGCCTGCACTTCGTGCCAGCTGAGCAGGTCCTCGATCGATCCGTCCAGCGCGGCTGCGCGCATTTCGTCGGGTGCCAGCGCACGCTCGAAACCGATGCCCAGCTTCGCACCGGGTTCGGCAGCGATCACCAGCCAGCATTCTTCCTTGCCCTGGCGACCCAGTCCGGCAGCTTCGGCCTGGTCGCTGTTCGGGTGGCACTGTACCGACAGCTTGTCGCTGGTGAACAGGTATTTCACCAGCAATTCAGGCAGTTGTGCGGGCGGTTCGAACCAGATTTCGCCAATTCGCCGACCTTGCGGCACCGCGAAAGGCGCGGGCAGCACGTCGCGGCCCCAGACTTTTTCTATCGTGCGGATCGGCAGCAGCATCCTGTCTCGTCTAGGCGGCAAATATTGCAAAAACCAGTACCGACCAAAATTCCTCTCGCCCAATGCTGCGCTGCAACGTAGGTTGCCGATCCGTGACACTCGACGCATCTCTGCTGTGGCCCTTGCTCGCCCTGCTGGCGGCGGGTGCGGCTGCGGGTTTTGCCGGCGGGCTGTTCGGCATCGGTGGCGGCTTCGTGGTGGTGCCTGCCCTGGTGCTGATCCTGCCGTTGCTGGGCACGGCGCCCGACCAGCTGACGCACGTGGCCGTGGGCACCAGCCTTGCCACCATCATCTTCACCTCGCTGCGATCGGTGCGCAGCCATGCCCGGCGCGATGCGGTTGATACATCGGTGCTGAAAAGCTGGGCGCCGTGGGTGGTGGGCGGCACGCTGCTGGGCGCCTGGGTGGCGGACGTGGTCAGCTCGGCTACGCTGGCGCTGATCTTCGGCATAGGCGTGCTGGGCTTTGCCGTGCACTTCCTCAGCCCGCGCGTGCACGAACGACAACTGGCCAGCGCCATGCCGACCGGCGCGACGCGGGCAGGCCTGGCCGGCGGGCTTGGCCTGCTGTCCAGCCTGCTGGGTATCGGCGGCGGCACCATCACCACCATGACCATGACCATGTGCGGCACATCCATCCACCGCGCCATCGGCACCGCCAGCGGCATGGGCGCGATCATCGCCGTGCCTGCCAGCCTGGGCTTCATGGCGATCGGCATGGATGAGCCCGGCCTGCCGTGGGGCTCGCTGGGCTACGTCAACCTGCCAGCCGCGCTGGGCGTGGTGGTCACCAGCGTGCTGTTCGCGCCGCTGGGCGTGGCGCTGGCGCACCGGCTTTCACCCGCGCTGCTGCGCCGGGTTTTCGGGATTTACCTGCTGTTTGTCGGAGCAACGATGATCTTCAACTCGTGAGCGGAAAAAGGGGTTCGAACATGGATATTGCACGCAGGACGTTTCTGGGCGGCGGCGCTGCCGCAGCCGGTATGGCCGCAGCCTTTCCGGCGCTGGGGCAGGGCGGTCCAGTCCCTTCTGCCGCCAGCCATTTCGGCCCTGCCGATGGCGTCGCCATGCTTTCTCGCAACGAGAACCCCTATGGCCCGGCACCCAGCGCGCTGGCCGCTGCCGCCGATGCGGCGACGAAGGGCTGCTACTATGCCGACCGGGGCCTGCGACGCTTGCACGAGATGATTGCCGAGCGCCATTCGCTCAGCCCCTCGCAAGTCGTGATCGGTGCCGGCTCCACCGAAATCCTTTCCGCCATTGCCATCGCCTGGGGGCGCGACGGGGCGATCCTGTGTCCGGGCCTGTTCTGGGATACTACGGTGCAATACGGAGAGCGGCAGGGCGTGGCTGCGATCCGCGTGCCGCTGGCGGGCGACATGAATGTCGATCTGCCTGCGATGGAAGCCGCTTTCGGCGACCACGTGTCGCTGGTGCAGGTGTGCAATCCCAACAACCCCACCGGCATGATGGTGGATGCCGCCGGACTGCGGGCGCTGGCCGCACGTGTCACGCCCAGCGCCACGCTGCTGGTGGACGAGGCCTATAACGAGCTGGCCGACGATCCGGCAGGCAATTCGGTGGTGGACCTGGTGCGCGAAGGACGCGACGTGATCGTGTGCCGCACCTTCTCCAAGATCTATGGCATGGCCGGCATGCGCGTGGGCTATGCCCTGACCAGCGAGGAAAATGCCCAGCGTATCCGCAGCCACATGATGAGCTTTGGCGGCAACACCTGCGGGCTGGCCGCGGCCATCGCCAGCTACGACGATACCGGCTTCCTCGATGCCAGCCGCGCGGCGATCCTGGAAGGGCGCGAGATGATCCTCGATGCCGCCGCGCGCAGCGGCTGCAGTGCGCTGCCCAGCCAGACCAATTTCGTCTATATCGAAGTGCCCGATGCAGACGCCGTACAGGCGGCGATGGAACAGCGCGGCATCCTTATCCGCCCTGCCTATGGCCAGTGGACGCAATATTCGCGCGTGAGCACGGGAAAGATCGGGGACGTGGCGCGTTATGCCGCTGCCTTTCCCGAAGTGATCGAAGAGGTTGGATCCGCATGAGGGGGCACATGAGGGTTCGCATAAAGGTTAGACAGGGAGAATGACTGCATGCGTAGATTTGTAAGCTCGGCGGCCGTGGCGGCCACCCTTCTGGCAAGCGTACCCGCCATGGCGGACGCGCTGGTGGAGGTTGATGCCGAACACCTGAACGAAGACGTGCCCATGCCCATGTTCCAGGTGGATGCCAGCTGGCCACGCCTGCCCGACGACATGATCCTGGGCCAGGCCCCCGGCCTGGCGGTGGACAAGGACGACAACATCTGGGTGCTCAACCGCCCCAATTCGCTGGGCTTCACCGATATCGGCCTGGATAACGGGATGAGCCAGGCCTGCTGCGCCGCGCCGCCGCACGTGTTGCAGTTCGACCAGGACGGCAACCTGCTGCGCAGCTGGGGCGGGCCGGACCTTGCTCCGGGTGAAAGCACCTACGAAGGTGAGGGGCGCGATCGTACCGAGATCGGCGACGAGCAGTGGCCCGCCAATGTCCACGGCCTGTTCGTCGATGACGACATGAACGTGTGGATCGGCGGCAACGGCGGCGGCGACCACGTGGTGCTGAACTTCACCGCCGACGGTGAATTCATCCGCCAGATCGGCACCCGCCAGCAGACCGACGGCAACATGTCCGAGCAATTCCTCGGCAACCCGGCGGATATCCATTACGACGGTGAAAGCGTGCTGGTGGCCGATGGCTACATCAACAAGCGGATCATCGAATTCGGCGCCGAAGACCTGGGCTTCGAACACCTGTGGGGCGCCTATGGCGCGGAACCGGGCGGCGGCACGCGCGAAGGCGAGTTCGACCAGTCGCAGGCCTCGTCCACCGGCGATGGCGGACCCAATCCGGAAAGCACCAGTTTCGGCGATATCGTGCACTGCGTGACGCGCGGGCCGGACGACACGATCTATGTCTGCGACCGACGCAACAACCGCCTGCAGGTGTTCCGCGAAACCGATGACGGCGTGGAATTCGTACAGGACGTGGTGATCGCGCTGGAAACCGGCGGCACGCGCACCGCCAGCGACGTCGCCTTCAGCCCGGACGGCACCTATGTCTACGTGGCCGACATGATGAACGGGCGGGTGTGGATCCTGCTGCGCGAAACGCACGAGATCATCGGCTGGTTCGGCCGCAACGGGCGCTATCCGGGGCAGTTCATCTGGCTGCACAGCGTGGACGTGGACAGCGAGGGCAATGTCTACACCACCGAAGTCAGCACCGGGCGGCGCGTGCAGCGCTTCGTGATGACCGGCATGAGCGAATAAGGGTCAGGCGGCGAGCGCCGCCTGACCATTCCACAGTACATCCGACCTGACGATCGGCGTGCCGTAGAGCAGCCGCCGTTCGGCAGGATCGAACGCCTCGCGCCGGTGCGCGCAGGCGCGGTTGTCCCACACCAGGATATCGCCGGCCTGCCACTGGTGCAGGTAGGCGAATTCGGGCCGCGCAACGTGGTCGTAGATCGCATCGAGCAGGTCGGCGCTTTGCGCCTTGTCGAGCCCGGTGATGCGCGGGGCGGTGTCGATGTAGGACAGGATGCGCCGCGCGCCCAGGAACAGGAACTTTGCCCCCGTCACCGCGTGGCGCTGCACCAGCGGCACTGTGCGAAACAGGCTTTCGTCCTCCACGTCGGCCTCGTCAAGCGTGCCTTCGAAATCGTTCACCTGCAGCGGGAAGTGAATGTGCCGCCCCTCGATCCGTGCCAGCAGGTCGGGTGGCAGCGCATCGTAAGCGGCGGCGAGACTGGCAATGCCGGTGCGCCCGCCCGTGCGGGTTACCTCCACCCCGTGCAGCGCGGTGGCTGGCGGCGGGGCCGCGTCGGTCCACCGATCCTGGTGCCAGCCCATCTCGTCGGCGCCGAACTGGCCGATGGTCTTGCCGCCTTCCTCGATATTTGAGACCAGCCGCAGGCCCTTGAAGCCGTCGACATCGATCGGCTCGTGATAGCGCGAGGTGTCCGACGGGTCCGGCTCGCCCAGCTGGCGGATGAAGGCGACGTACTGGTGCGGGGTGAGCACGGGAGAACGGATCACCAGCGCGAGGTGGCGGTGGAACAGGTCTGCCAGCTCTGCCACCTCGCCTTGTGAAAGGGGCGAGGTGGTGTCCAGTCCGGTGACTTGCGCACCGACATGTTCGCTCAGCGGCTGTACCTGCATCGTTCTCTCCCTCTTGCCGGACAGGATGGCGCAGTCAGCCCTCGTCGCGCAAGAAGATCTCCTCGATCGTCAGGCCGAACACATCGGCGATCCTGAAAGCCAGCGGCAGGCTGGGGTCGTACTTGCCGGTCTCGATAGCGTTCACGCTCTGGCGACTCACCTCCAGCCGGTCGGCCAGGTCCTGCTGGCTCCATTTGCGTTCGGCGCGCAGCACGCGCAGGCGGTTGTTCATGCCCGCCACCTGACGATCGGGGCAGCAAGCCCGAAAAAGGCCAGCCAGATGGCGCCGACCCACATCGGCCCCTCCGTCACGACGTCGTAGACGGCGAGAAACTGCCAGAACGTCACCATCGTCAGGGTGGCTGCCGTGCCCAGCAGCACTTGCTTCACCAGCAGCAGGCGCTGGTATTCGTCATCGCATTCGGCCAGCAGCCGGAAAATCGTCCAGAACACGCCGCAGATCATGGCGGCCGTAAGCGCGGCCAGCGCCACGCGCATGCCCGTGGCAAGGCCGGATTTGGCAAGCAGCAGGCCGCCGACAAGCACTACCATGTATCCGGTCATGAAAGCGGTGAGGCGCGCGAAATAGCGTTTCATGTAGGCAGGGACGAGCATCGCTTCAGACTCCATCTTCTGCTGGCGCATTGTCGCCGCGCGCCAGCCACCAGCGGGTGAGACCCATGCCCAGCGCCCAGACCGGCACCGAGAACCATCCCGGCGCATGGGGCACCAGCGCGAATTCCTCGAAGAAGCCCCACAGCGAGGCAAGGCCCAGCACCAGTGCCAGCCCACCCATGTTCGACATGACGGCGAGGTGGCGCAGGTATTCGTCCTGCTCGTCCGCGATATAGCGCGCCATCACCCAGATCATGGCGAAGATCGGCAGGATCGGCAGGAAGGCGATCACCCACAGGACGGTGCCTTCCATGCCCAGGGCGTCGGTCAGCCAGACGGCAATGCCCATGCCCAGGATATAGGCGAGCGAGGCCGCCAGCATGCCGCGATTATAACGGCGCACGGCGGGGCTGGAGGTGCCGGAGCGCTCCTCGCAGCGTTCGCCCGAGCGCATCAGCGGGTACAGCAGGCCGCCGGTGCTGGCCATCAGGATGATGGCGGTGGGGCCGTTGATGGCGTCGCTGGCGGCCAGGCCGGCAATGGCGGCCATCAGGCCGATGATCGCGCCGATCCAGAAGCCGGGACCGCGGCGGGAAATCCAGGTGTCGCTCATGCCCGCTGCTCCGCCTTCGCGTTACAGCTGCGCGTGCTGCCCAGCGTGACGACGGCCAGCACGGGCAGCGCGAGGGTGAGCGTTTGCGCGGTGTCGCGATTGATCCATTCGAAATGGCCGGCCACGGCGACGGCAATGATGACAGCCGCCCAGAGCAGCGCCTTTGCGATGGTTCTCATGTCAAGCTCCTTTGAATTAATGTAAAGGAAGCTAGACATACTAGACAAAGGTGTCAAGCAACATTGACAAAAGGATTAGCTCGCTTGACTTGCTGTCGTCCAAACCTCTGAATTCTCCAATCAAAAAGCCCCGCCTGCACCATGCTGGCAGGCAGGGCTTTCCGGGGGGAGGCGGCGGCGCCCACTATGCGCCGGCCGCCCAAGGGAGCTGGTTGCGCGAATCAGAAGCGCTTGGTCACCCCCACGCGCAGCTGGCGCGGTTCGACAACGCGGCTGTTCACGCCTTCGAAGCCGCCCAGCGGCTCTCCGGGCAGGCGGGTGGCGTAGAAATAGTCGATATCGTCGTCCTGCGAATCGAGAATGTTGAGCAGTTCGGCATGGACTTCCCAGCCGCGCAGCAGGGCAATGTCCTGCGGCGTCCAGGCCACGCGCGCATTCACCAGCGTGGTGCTTGCGCCGCGTACCGAATTGTCTTCCACCAGCGCATGCGGACCGAGATAGCGCACGCGCATGGCGGCGTTCCAGTCGGGGAAGGCCGCGGAAATGCCCAGTTCGCCCGCACTGTCGAGCGCGCCGGGCACGTAGTTCTGGCCTTCCGGCAGGCCGGCAAAGCGCGAGGTCGTTCCCGTCCACACGGCATCGATGGCCAGCCAGTTGTTGGGATGCCAGAAGGCGGTGAGTTCGTATCCGTGGCGGCGGCCCGGATCGCTCGGCTCCACCGCGCCCGCGTCGCCGAGATAGATCAGCTCGCTGTCGATGCTGGACCACCAGTAGACGCCTGTCAGGATCAGCCCGCCGCGTTCGAACCGCACGCCCAGTTCCTCGAAGTCGCCTTCGACAAGGCCGGGCGCGGGGTCGGTGGGATTGGTCACGCCGCGCGCGTCGTTGGAATGGAAGCCTTCGCCGTAGTTTGCGTACAGCGCGATCCCGTCCGCCACTTCGTAGTTCACGCCGATCTTCGGCGCGAACGTGTTGTCGGATACCTCGCCCGACCAGCTGAGCGCGCCGCGAAGCGCGCGGGTTTCGAAGTCGTACCAGTCGCCGCGCAGGCCGCCGATCACCATCAGGCGATCGGTGGGCCGCCAGATCGCCTCTGCATAAAGCCCGAGCGAGGCCTGTTGCACGGCAAAGGCGCCCACGGTGAATTCGGTGACGCCGGCAATGGTCTCGTCCAGCCCGACTTCGCCGATATCGTCGTAGCGGCCTTCTGCGCCCATCCGCAGGCTGAAGGCATCGGAGAGGCGCGCGGTGTGTTCCACCCGTCCGCCGAAGGTCCACAGTTCGTCATACTGGCGCAGCTGGTCGCCGTTCACCGGGTCTTCCAGGAAGTAGGTGAAGTTGGACAGCAGGTCCCAATCGTAGCGTTGGGCATAGGCTGTCACGCGCCAGGAGTCGGAGAGGTAGTTGGCGGTAAAGATATGACGCTCGGTCTCGCCGCGCAGGGTGGGGTCGAGCGAGCAGAAGCGGTCGGCGCAAAGGGCAGTGCCCACGGCGCGTTCGGGGATCTGCTCGGTCGGTGCCCAGCTGGCATCGAACAGCGAATAGCTGAGCGAAAGATCGCCCGCGCCCAGCGGCTGGGAATATTTGACGAAGGCCGAATAGCCTTCGAAATCCTCGGGCAGTTCCCACGGGCCGTCGTTGAACTTGGCCTGGCCTGCTACCAGCAAGTCACCCTCACCCAGTCGCACCGATCCACCGGCCACGAAACGGCGATAGCCATAGCTGCCCAGGTCCACGCTGGCGAAAGGCTGCAGGCGATCGTGCGTGGTGATCTGCGAAGAGCCGACGAAGGAAAAGTCGCCCGCGTCCACGCGGTAGGGGCCCTTGCGATAGTCCACCCGCGCCACGGTTTCGGGGATCAGGCCGTTGACATCGAGATAGCCCTGACCATGCCCGTGGGTGCGCAGGTTCATCGGCATGTCGTCGATATAGACCGAGTAATCGGTTCCGTGGTCCAGGTTGTAGCCGCGCAGGAAGAACTGGTTGGCCTTGCCGCCGCCCGAATGCTGCGTGGCGATCAGGCCGGGCGTCGCCTCCAGCAGTTCGCCAGGGCGCAGCAGCGGGCGAATCTCGATATCGGCGCCGGCCACGCCGCCTTCGCTGGCGGCACCCGCCATGCCGATCCGTCGCTCGCCGCGGCCGTAGACGTAGATGATGTTTCCCGTTGCCACATCGCGCACGACGTTGGTGTCGTCAGGATTTACGCTGGCGGGCGAAGGGGTGCCGGCCGCGTCTGCGTTGTCCTGCGCCTGGGCAGGCACAGCCACACATAGCGTGGCGGAGCAGGAGGCGAGCAGGGCGGTTCGGATGACTTCGGACATAATCACCCCGCATCTGCCCAGCCGTCTCTCGCCACGCACCGTAAATTACGGTAACCGCCATGTTACATGGACGTTACATCCCCTTTCGAAGCCGAAGTGGAGCGCCTGCGCGCCAAGCAGGTGCCTGGCGCCAGCGGTCGCCTGCGTGAGTTGTTCGACTATCTTGCCCAGCGTGGACCCGATGCCGACAGTGTGACCCAGGACGAGCTGGCGCGCGCTGTCTTCGGGCAGCAGGGCGCCGACGCCGACGATGCGACCGTGCGTGTCTACGTTCACCGCCTGCGCAAGAAGCTGGAGGATTTCTACGCCGCCGACGAAGCCGGCGAGGGCGGCGTGCGCGTAGTGCTGCCCAGCGGCACTTACGCTTTGCGGCTGGAAGGCATCGAAGAAGCGCCGACTCGCCCAGGCCCCTACCGGGCCAATCGCCCCAGCACGCTTGTCGCCGCCGGCGTGGCGCTGGCCGTTCTCGCCGTGGTGGCCCTGTTCGCGTGGAGCCAGCGCGGCGAAGCGCCCAACGCCCTGTGGGCGCCACTCGCAGCCTCGGAACGGCCAATCCTGCTGGTGCTGGGCGACTACTATATCTACGGCGAGATCGACCCCGTCCGGCCCGAACAGAGCCGCCTGATCCGCGATTTCCGCGTCGATGGCGAAGCCGACCTTGCCGCATTGCAGGAGGCAGAGCCCGATCGCTATGGCTATGCCGAGGACGTGGGGCTGACCTACCTGCCGTTCTCCACCGCCTATGCCATGCAGTCTATCATGCCGGTGCTGGCCGACATTGACCGGAACACCGGCCGCGAGGTGGACGTGATCGCTGCCAGCGAAGTGGAGCCCGCCATGCTCAACCGCTTCGACGTGGTCTACCTTGGCCTGCTGTCGGGCATGGGTGTGCTGGAAGAGCAGGTCTTTACCGACAGCACGCTGCGCGTGGGCGAAAGCTATGACGAGCTGGTCGACCGCGAGAGCGGACAGGTGTGGACCAGCGACGAGGCGCGCACCCTGGCCTCGCCCGCATTCTATCGCGACCATGCCTATCTCGCCCGCTTCACCGCATCCACCGGGGCGCAGGTGGTGGTGGTGGCCAGCCAGCGCGAAACCGGCTTGCGCGGCATCAGCCCGATCGCGGTGGCCGATGCGCTTCCCCAAGGTGTGGCAGAGGTTTCCGGCGCCGACGGGTTCGAAGCCGTGGTGCAGGTGACCGGGCAGCAGGGCGCGGACCTTGACGACCGGCTGATCCTGGCGCGCGAAAGGCGCTGATCTTTCCTACTTCTCGGCCGCTTGCCACAGCCTGCCCATGGCCAGTCAAAGCCTCAGACTTCCGCCAATTTCACCCGATTGCGCAGGTGAGCGATTTCTTGCCTCCAGGACAGTGCTCCATGTGCTCCACATTCGCGCCGCACTGCCCGGAAACTGCGGCGAATACCGCCCAAAGGCGTTATCTTGTCATTCACACGCGCTACCCTACATTGAAGAGCTGAAAGGACGCGTTCTGCAATGAGTGACAACAACGAGCCGGAAAACGGCGGCGGGGGCAACAACCCCTGGATGAAGAGCCTGATGATCTGGGGCGGGATCTTCCTGGCCCTGCTGCTGGCGGTTTCCATGTTCGGCGGCCCGCGAGAGGCACCGGGCACGGCGATCCAGTATTCCGATTTCAAGGACAAGGTCGCCGAAGGCAGCGTGTCCGAAGTCACCATTTCGCCCGATCGCATTACCGGCGTGCTGAAGAACGATGAACGCTTCTCCACCACGCCAATTGCCGATCCGAACCTGGTCGACCAGCTTGATGCGGCAGGCGTGACCTACACCGGCACCCAGCCCGAACAGATGAACGTGCTGCTGGTGGTGCTGATCCAGGCGCTGCCGTTCCTGCTGATCCTGGGTATCGCCTTCTTCGCGCTCAGGCAGGTGCAGAAGGGCGGTGGCAGCGGCGCCATGGGCTTTGGCAAGAGCAAGGCCAAGCTGCTGACCGAGAAACAGGGCCGCGTGACGTTTGAAGACGTGGCCGGCATCGACGAGGCGCGCGAGGAGCTGCAGGAAATCGTCGAGTTCCTGAAGGATCCGCAGCGTTTCTCAAAGCTCGGCGGACAGATCCCCAAGGGCGCGCTGCTGGTCGGCTCGCCCGGTACCGGCAAGACGCTGTTGGCCCGCGCCATCGCGGGTGAGGCGCGCGTGCCGTTCTTCACCATTTCGGGTTCCGACTTTGTCGAGATGTTCGTGGGCGTCGGCGCCAGCCGCGTGCGCGACATGTTCGAACAGGCGAAGAAGAACGCGCCGTGCATCGTCTTCATCGACGAGATCGACGCCGTGGGTCGCCATCGCGGCAACGGTATCGGCAACTCCAACGACGAGCGCGAGCAGACGCTGAACCAGCTGCTGGTGGAGATGGACGGCTTCGAGGCCAACGAAGGCATCATCATCATCGCCGCCACCAACCGCCCCGACGTGCTCGATCCGGCGCTGCTGCGTCCGGGCCGTTTCGACCGCCAGGTGGTGGTGCCGATCCCCGATATCGACGGGCGCGAGAAGATCCTGGCCGTGCACATGAAGAAGGTGCCGCTGGCGCCCGACGTGAACCCGCGCACCATCGCGCGCGGCACGCCCGGTTTCAGTGGTGCGGACCTTGCCAACCTCGTCAACGAGGCAGCCCTGCTGGCCGCGCGCCGCAACAAGCGCCTGGTCGCCATGCAGGAGTTCGAGGACGCCAAGGACAAGGTGATGATGGGCACCGAGCGCAAGTCCATGGTGATGACCGAGGACGAGAAGAAGATGACCGCCTATCATGAGGCCGGCCACGCGCTCGTCTCGCTGAACGAGCCGGCTTCCGACCCTATCCACAAGGCCACGATCATCCCGCGCGGCCGCGCGCTGGGCATGGTGATGCGCCTGCCCGAACGCGACAACTACTCGTATCACCGTGACAAGATGCACGCGAACCTGGCCGTGGCCATGGGTGGCCGCGTGGCGGAAGAGATCATCTTCGGCCACGACAAGGTCTCGTCCGGTGCCTCCGGCGATATCCAGTACGCCACCGACCTGGCGCGCAACATGGTCACCAAGTGGGGCATGAGCGACAAGCTCGGCCCGCTGCAGTACGAGCAGAGCCAGGAAGGCTATCTCGGCATGGGCCAGACCACCCGCACCATGGCGGGTGCCGATACCAACAAGCTGATCGATGCCGAGATCAAGGACCTGGTCGAAGGCGGGCTGAAGCGCGCCACCGACGTGCTGACCGAGCAGGAGGACAAGCTCCACCTGCTGGCCCAGGCACTGCTCGAGTACGAGACGCTGACCGGCGACGAGATCAACCAGCTGATGGAAACCGGCAAGATCGACCGCCCCGATGCACCTTCGGGCCCGGTCATCGCCCAGCCGACGCACGGTTCTGCCATTCCGCAGGCGGGCAAGCGCTTCGGCGGCAGCGGGGAAGCGCCGCAGGGCGCGTAAAGGCGCTGTCCTACAGCTTTGGTAACCTGAGAAGGCGGTGCCCACGGGTGCCGCCTTCTTTCATTTCGGAGATCAGAAAGCGCCCAGCACCAGCAGCATCTGCACGAACAGCAGCACGACGATCCAGATGAACATGCTCAGCACGAGCAGTCGCCAGATGGCGGAGAAGCGGCTGAGCGAATAGGTTCCGCGCAGCTGCTTGTACATGTGTAGCGGCACGATCAGGGCGAGGGCCGTGACGATCAGCGGCGCCCCCACGCCGACCTGGCCCAGCAGCGATGCCGTGACGAACAGCAAGGTAACGAAGCTGAGCGAATAGGTGATGAAGATCGCGTGGTCATAACCCTTGAAGCGGCGTTTCCAAGCGAACAGCAGCCAGACGAAGGGGATCGAGATCGGGATCAGCATCCAGCTGAACTTGTAGGCGTTGGCTTGCAGCTTGTAGACCATCAGGTTCGGGTCTTCGCGCCACTTTTTCACCAGCGTTTCATCCAGCCATCCGATGCCGGTGAAGTTGAGTGTCATGTCCGTGTCTTCGCTCAAGTCCAGGGTCTGCACCTGCTCGAGGCCGTCGAGCACCCCCTGGGCATCTTCCAGCTGGCGTTCGGCGGCCTGCCGAGTTCCGGCATCGGCATCGGCGGGCAGGGCATCTAGCGCCTCTTGCGCCGCATCGCGCTGAGCCGTGGCGCGGGATTCGACAGTGACAATGGTCCCCTCGAGGTCGGGATTGCTGAGCCCGCTGGGTGCGGTCAGGCCGACCACCTGGAACACGGCGAACATCAGGAACACGGTGAACAGGAACAGGGCCATCGGCGAAACGAAGCGGGCGCGTTCGCCATCGATATAGCGCCGCGTCAGGCTGCCCGGCTTGAAGGCCAGCAAGGGCAGGGTGCGCCACAGCTTGCCTTCGAAATGCAGCGCGCCGTGCAGCAGGTCGTGCATGAAGGCGCCGATGGTGCGGTGGACGTGGCCCTGCTGCCCGCAGGCGTGGCAATAGGCCCCGGTCAACGGCGTGCCGCAGTTGAGGCATTTCTCCGGCTGGTCCGGATGGGGTTTCTTCGCTCCGGAATCGGGCTCGATCGCGCGGCTCAGCAGCCCGCCCTCGGTAGCGGTACCAAGGCCTTCGATTACGTCGCTCATCGCCGAACCCCCTGTCTGGCGGCCATCCTACCCCCAAGGGCGCGAGGTGCAAGATGGCTGCTAGAGCTGCGCAATCTTGCGTTCGATGGCGGCCCACAGCTGGCTGAAGCCGCGCGCGGACGGGCTGCCGGGCGCAAACTCGCCCACCGGCTGGCGGCGCACGGCGCACTGTTCCACTGCGCTCGATTGCGGGATTACCGGCCAGTCCGGGTTCTCCTCGCGCGCGGCGCGGTGCAGGTTGCGGCGCATGTCGACCATCGACAGCACCGGCAGGATCGGCGGGTGCCGCTTTGCGTGCAGCTTGATCTCCTTCACCACGAGGTCGAAGGCACGGGCGGACAGCGGCGAGGGCGGCATGGGCACGATGATGAGGTCTGCTGCGCGCATCACCTGGGCGCTGATCTGGCCCAGCGCGGGCGGGCAGTCGAGCACGATGCGCTCGTACTTCTTCGCCAGATCCTGCGTCAGCTTGGCCAGCTGCTTGCGCTTACCGATGCGGGCAAGGACATTGTCGAGTTCGCGCAAGGATTCGTCGGCGGGCAGGACGGACAGGCGATCGTAGGCGGTCGGCACGATCGCCTCGCGCGCCTTCAGGTCCCTGGAAAAGACCGATCGTGCCCGCGCCTTCTTCGGCTCCACCCCGAACAGGAAGCCCGCGCCGCCCGCCACGTCGAGATCCCACAGCAGTGTCTTGCGGCACGAGATCGTGGCCAAACACCAGGCAAGGTTTGCTGCAATGGTGGTTTTTCCCACGCCACCCTTGGCGCTGTAGATCGCGATCACTGCCATGCTGCAAGCCTATCCACCGGGGGCGGTGCGAGGACAAGGGGGCTGCGCCGGGACGTGCCGCCTTGGGGCACACGGGCACGACAAAGCAAAAGGGCCGCGCCTTGCAGCGCAGCCCCTTGGATGGTCCGTTACCGGAGCGACGGCTTAGCCGTCGTAGTCCGCACCGATCGAGGTCGACCGGGTCGGCGCAGCGGCGGACAGGCGCATGGCCTCTGCCGACTGGCTCAGCGAGCCGACTTCATCGGCTTCGTCTTCCTCGTCGGGCAGCACGCGCTGCAGCGACTGCACCAGCGATTCCTGCAGGTGCTTGGGCTTCACGGTCTGCTCGGCGATTTCGCGCAGGGCGACGACCGGGTTCTTGTCGCGGTCGCGATCGATGGTGAGTTCCGCACCGCCGGAAATCTCGCGCGCCCGCTGGGCCGCCAGCAGGACGAGGTCGAAACGGTTGGGAACTTTGTCGACGCAATCTTCGACTGTAACGCGCGCCATGGGCACTCCGGATAAGCTGGTGTTGTCGGAAAGTGAGCCAGTTAGGCGTGAGGAACGGTTTCGTCAAGGTTTCCCTAGGGGGCAGGCATGGTAACAGGCGTCATGGACATTGCCCGCACCTATCAGGACCCGGCCCCGTTCGCGGCCGAAGCGCAGGGCCTGTCCTTCACCTTCTATCCCGCAGGTGCCGACCGCAAGGCTGCCTTGCTGGAGATCATCGCGGGTGCGCGCGATAGCCTGAAGGTCGCCTTCTACATCTTCGCGCGCGACCGGGTCGGCAGCGAGGTGCGCGATGCCCTGGTGGCAGCAGCCCGCCGCGGGGTGGCGGTGACGGTGATCGTCGATGGCTTCGGGGCTGAGGCGAACGAGGAATTCTTCGCCGACCTCACGGCAGCCGGCGGCAGCTTCATCACCTTCATGGCCAAGTTCACCCGCCGTGCGCTGATTCGCAACCACCAGAAGATCCTGCTGGCAGACGACAGCGTGGCCATGCTGGGCGGTTTCAACATCGAGGACGACTATTTCGCCGCTCCGGAAGAGAACGGCTGGAACGACCTCGGCTTCCGGCTGCAAGGGCCGGTGGTGGAGAAGGTGGCGGCCTGGTTCGCCGAACTGGTGGAATGGGCCAGCGATCCCAAGGCCCAGTTCCGAGACATCCGCAGCCGTGTGCGTAACTGGGACGGTGGCAGCGGCCCGGTGCAGCTGCTGATCGGCGGGCCGACGCGCGGGCCGTCGAGCTGGTCGCACTGCGTCAGCGAAGACCTGATCGAAGGGGATCGGCTGGACATGATGATGGCCTATTTCTCCCCCAATCCGCGCCTGCGCAAACGCATCCGCGAGATTGCCCGCAAGGGCCAGGCCAACCTGCTGCTGGCGGGCAAGAGCGACAATGGCGCCACCATCGGCGCCAGTCGCGCACTGTACAACAAACTGCTGGAAGCGGGGGCCAACATCTGGGAATTCCAGCCGTGCAAGCTGCACACCAAGCTGATCGTGCTGGACGATGCAGTCTACATGGGCAGCGCCAATTTCGACATGCGCAGCCTCTATGTGAACCTGGAGATCGTGCTGCGGATAGAGGACGCCGCGCTGGCAGAGCGGATGCGCGGCTTCATCCACGAACACCTGGGCGCCAGCGAACGGGTGACGCCCGAATTGCACGCCCGCCGCGCCACGCTGTGGAGGCGGGCGCAATGGTGGGCGAGCTGGTTCCTCGTCTCGGTGGTGGACTATACAGTCAGCCGCAAGCTGAACCTGGGGCTTTGAACTTCGGGAAAGCTCAAGGGGTGTGGCAATCTTTGCACCCGGCCATTCAGGAACGTTGGGACGATCCGGCTCGTTGCTTGGGAAACGACCCGATAATCCGCATGCCGGCAGCCCGTTTGTCGGCGTGCCCATCCCTCCCATGAAAGGCTCCCATGATCCTGCAAGACACCTACACACTCAACAATGGCGTGAAGATTCCCAAGATCGGCCTTGGCACCTGGCTGATCGACAATGACAAGGTTGCCGACGTGGTGAAGCACGGCGTGGAAGCCGGCTATCGCCACATCGACACCGCCCAGGCTTACCGAAACGAGAGCGGCGTTGGCGAAGGCCTGCGCAATTGCGGCGTGGCGCGCGACGAGATTTTCGTGACCACCAAGCTGGCGGCGGAGATCAAGTCGCTTGACGAAGCGCGCGTGGCCATCGACGGCTCGCTGAAAGCACTGGGCCTCGACACGATCGACCTGATGATCATCCATAGCCCGCAGCCGTGGGACAAGTTCCGCAATGGCGAGCATTTCTTCGAGGGCAACCTGGAAGCCTGGCGAGCGCTGGAAGAGGCGCTGGAGGCGGGCAAGCTGCGCGCTATCGGCGTCTCCAATTTCGAGAAGGTGGACCTGGACAATATCCTGGAGAACGGCAGCGTGAAGCCCGCCGTCAACCAGTTCCTGGCGCACGTCGGCAATACGCCCTTCGATCTGATCGATTACACCCAGGAGCAGGACGTGCTGGTAGAGGCCTATTCGCCCATCGGTCATGGCAAGATCCTTGACCACCCGCTGCTGAAGGACATGGCCGGCAAGTACGATGTCAGCGTGGCCCAGCTGGCCGTGCGCTATTGCCTGCAGCTGGACATGCTGCCGTTGCCCAAGTCGCAAACCGCCGATCACATCCGCAGCAATGCCGATGTCGATTTCACCATCAGCGATGACGACATGGAGACGCTGAAGACCATGCCGGACATCGAGGATTACGGCGACGCCGGTGATTTCCCCGTCTATCGCGCGGACGCTCGCAGCAGCTGAGCCGGCTCGCGCGCGCGGGCTCAGTGCGCGGTCTGGCCGCCGTCGATGGTCCAGGTGGCGCCGTTGACGAAGCTGGCGGCATCGCTGCACAGGTGCAGCACCGTTCCGGCAATCTCTTCCGGATGGGCATAGCGGCCCGAAATGTTGTGCTGGAAGAACATGTCGGTGAAGTCCTTGCTATCGGCCCAGTGCTGCGTCATCGGCGTACGCACGAAGCCGGGGGCAACGCAGTTCGCGCGGATGCCCTGCTGCGCATATTCCACCGCTGCCGCCTTGGTCAGGCCCGAGACCGCGTGCTTCATCGCGCAATAGACGCTCATGTTCGGGTCCGCGATCAGCGCACCGACCGATGCGGTGTTTACGATGGCCCCGCCGCCCGCTTCCAGGAAATGGCGGATCTCGGCCTGCATCGAATAGAACACGCCCTTGAAATCGACATCGATGGCCAGGTCCAGTTCCTCGTCGGTCACTTCGTGGATCGGGCGTTGCGGGGGCAGGATCCCGGCGTTGTTGAAAGCCATGTCCATGCGCCCGAAGCGCTCCAGCGTGCCTGCCACCAGTGCATCAACGGCCGCCTTGTCGCGCACGTCGGTCGGCAGGAACTCTGCCTCGCCGCCCGCCTGCCTGATGATCGCCACCGTTTCCTCGGCGCGTTCGTCGATGTCGCCGATCATCACCTTGGCGCCCTGCTCGGCAAAGGCGGTGCAACTGGCCCGGCCGATGCCCGTGGCACCGCCGGTCACCAGAGCTACCTTGCCGCTGAAGTCATACTGCACGTTGCTCATCGCTTACCTCTCTTCAGGATGGGAAGGCCGGCCCCGCAATTGGGAGAGCGGGGCCGGCCACGCACCGGTCAGGCAATGCCCTGCTTGCCCGGTGCAATGATGTGGTTGGGATCGAGTGCCTGCTTCAGGCGCGCGTTCACCTCGCGGTTGGCCGCGCCATACTGGTCCGCCACGAGGTCCATGGTGGAGACCGATGAGCGATAGGCCGCCCAGCCGCGCTCGCCAAAGCGGGTGATCATCTCGTTCATGCACTGCTCGGCCTTGGCGGACTGTTCGTCATCGCCCTTGTCGAACATCAGGAAGATGATGTGGTGCAGTTCGCGGCTGCCCACGACGTAGGCGGGCGCGTAGTCGAAGCCCCACTTGTTCATCACCTCGATGGCAAGCTCTGTCTGGCCCTGCGTTTCGCCGCCCTTCGCAGGCGCCACCGGAGCGAAGGCGATAGCACCGCCGCTGCGGCCCCACCAGCGCACCAGACCCTTTTCCTCCAGCGTCAGGCCGCCGCGCATCAGCGCCTTGTTGTGTTCGAAATAGGGATTGCCGTTCAGTTCGGCGTCGGTCAGCACTTCGCCGCCGATGGCCTCGAACGCGCCGCGAATGATCGGTTCGGTCGCGGCGATGGTCTCGTCCGTGCCATAGAGCGCGAAAAAGGTGTTCCACATGCCCAGCTCGTTCTGCCGGGCAAGGGTCTTGATCACCTCTTCGGGGATCGGGCCTTCCTCCTGCCAGATGTCGGCGCGGCGATTGAACATGGACAGCTGGTAAAGCGCGCCCATCATCATCACCGCGTTGGGGATGAGGTTGTTCATGCGGAACGGCCGCACCGCATCGGTGATCGCGGCAATGTCGGACACCTCGGCAGAGCGGACCATGAATGGCTTGTAGGCCGGTGGCCTTGGCATCATCCACATGCCCAGCTTGGTGACCACGCCGAAGTTCGACTGGGTGAAGATACCGTCGAGGTAGGGGCCATAGCCCCACTTGAATGCCTGCCAGGTGTTGCCGTTCTCTATCGATCCCATGCCCGTCTTCAGCACGGTGCCGTCGGCCAGCACCACTTCCATGCCGCACTGCATGAAGAAGTGGTCGCCATAGGGCGTGTAGCCCACGCCGCGTTCCAGCGTGTTGCCGACCATCGAGACGATCGGGCCGACGGTGGGCACGTCGATCCAGTAGGGCAGGTCGTTGTCCTCGATGTAGTCGTGGATCTGCTGGTAGGTGACGCCCGGTTCCACCAGGATCGTGCCCAGTTCGGCATCGAAATCGAGGATGCGGTTCATCCGCTTCAGGTCCAGGATCATCTGGCCGGAAGAGGCGGGCGTGGCCATGCCATAGCCCATGTTCTTGCCGGTGGAGATCGGCCACAGCGGCAGGCGATAGCGGTTGGCGACCGCCAGGATGGCCTGCACCTGCTCGACATTGGCAGGGGCGACCGCGCCCGAGGGCACGTGTTCGCCACGCAGGTCGGGGATGCCGCTCTTGCGATAGCTGAGCGTACTGGCCTCGTCGGCGAACACCCAGTCATCACCCACGATGGCGCGCAGTTCGCGCACCACGGCAGCGAACACGTCGCGGTCCATGTCCTGCGGCATCATGCGCGCACGCGCCATCGGGGTTAGCGCGGCGGTGCTGGCTACGGCGCCGCCGATGGCCATCACTTCGCGGCGGGAGAATCCATTGCTCATTGCCCGTGCTCCTCGGGGTCTGCCTCGGACTGCGAGATCCATTCGGACAACGCTTCCAGTTCGGTGTCGGTAATCTCGGTGGGCTTGAAGGCAGGCATCGCGCCCATGCCGGAGCGCACGATGGAGGATATCACCGCAGGGGGCAGGTTCCGCCCGCGGATGATCGGGGCGATGTTGTGCCCGTGGCAGTACCCGCAGGTGCGCGCGTAAAGGTATTCCGGTGCGCGCGGTTCGATCTCGTAAGTCGCTTGCGCGCTGGCGCTGTTCGATAGCGAACCGGCCAGTCCGCCTCCGGCCAACAGGACCAATCCCAAGGTCAGCGCGGTCCAGCGCCTTTGCCTAGCATGCATGACATCCTCTCCCCAATCGGCGTTTTCGCCGTCCGGGGACAGGTGATAATTACAATTGACAATTTGTCAATTGAACAAGCGTTCAGCGGCTAGTCGTCCGTTGCAGCAGGCTCCAGCGGCGGCAGGGGCAGGTGGGCGATTTCCCTGGCAGTGTCGCGGTCCACGCCCAGCCCGCACAGGATGTAGCCTGCCACCACTTCGGGATAGTCCGGCGCCATCTCGCGCTTCGCGATGGAGCCCATGGCCGCCAGCGTGGCGCCCAGCAGGATATCGCGGCCCAGGTCTGCCGAGGGGATCGGCAAGTCGCCATTGGTCACCCCGTCGGTGATGGTGCGCAACGCCTGGCGGAAGGTCTCGGCGCCAAAGATCTCTCCCGATGCGCTCATGTTCAGCATCGACCAGGCCCAGCGCCGGTCCTTCTGCGCACGGCGCAGGTAATAGCGCACGGCAACGGTGCACTGCTCGCGCGAATCGGGAATTTTCGAGACGGTCTGCGTCACCGCGACAAGGAAATCGTGCGTCACCTCGCGCGTCACCGCTTCGCGCAGGTCCACCATGTCGTTGAAGTGATTGTAGAAGGTGGCGCGGGTGACACCGGCCTTGTCCACCACGTCCTCGATCCGGGCAAACAGCCCGTTTTCGTCGCCGAAGATATCGAAGGCAGCAGCGATGATCCGCGCGCGGGTTTCGGCCTTGCGCTTCTGGCCGACCTTGGTGCGGCCATCGGTCGGTGCCGCCGCCTTTTGCCGGTCTGTAACCTTTCCCTGGGTCATCGGTTTATTCGTACCCGTAGTCCGAATAGTCCTTCATGTTGGGCGAAGTGAACTTGGTGAACTCGCTCTGGAACAGCAGCGGCACGTTGCCGGTGGAACCGTGGCGCTGCTTGGCGACGATCAGGGTCGCCTTGTTGCGCAGTTCCAGGTAGCGGTCTTCCCAGACGCGGTACTTTTCCTTGTCGGCCTCGGAACTGGTCTCGCTCGGCATCTCGGGGCGCAGCGCCTCGTGGTAATAGTCGGCCCGGTAGATGAACCACACCATGTCGGCGTCCTGCTCGATCGAGCCCGATTCGCGCAGGTCGGACAGCATCGGGCGCTTGTCCTCGCGCTGCTCCACTGCACGCGAAAGCTGCGACAGCGCGATCACGGGCACCTGCAGTTCCTTGGCCAGCGTCTTCAGCCCCCGGCTGATTTCGGAAATCTCGTTCACGCGGTTGTCGTTGGCGCGGCCCGAACCCTGCAGCAGCTGCAGGTAGTCAACCACGATAAGGCCGATATCGTGCCGCCGCTTCAGCCGCCGCGCGCGGGTGCGCAGGGCGGAGATCGACAGGGCCGGCGTGTCGTCGATGTACAACGGCAGCTCGGCCAGCTTCTGCGCCGCGTACGACAGTTTCTGGAATTCGTCGCGCTTCAGCTTGCCCGAACGCAGTGCTTCGGACGAAATCTCTGCCTGTTCGGCGAGGATACGCGTGGCCAGCTGGTCCGCGCTCATTTCCAGGCTGAAGAAGGCCGCCGGTGCACCGTAATTGTGCGGGCCGCCGTCGCGCTGGTATTTCAGGTGTTCCTCGGCGCAGTTGAAAGCGATGTTCATCGCCAGCGACGACTTGCCCATGCCCGGGCGCCCGGCCAGGATCACCAGGTCGGAATTGTGCAGCCCGGCGGTCTTGTTGTCGATCGTGGCAAGGCCCGTGGTCTTGCCCGACAGGCTGCCGCCCGACTGCATCGCCGCCTCGACCAGCTTGATCGCGTCCATCGAAGCGCTGCGAAAGGAAATTCCAGCCTTCTCGCTGGTGGCGCCTTCGGCCACTTCGAACAGGCGCTTTTCCGCATGTTCGATCTGGCGCTGGGGCTCCACCTCTTCCGAAGTGTCGAGCGCGCCTTCCACCAGGTCGCGGCCAACGCCCACCAGTTCGCGCAGCAGCGCAAGGTCATAGATCTGCTGCGCCAGTTCGCGCGGGGCCAGCAGGCCCTGCCCGTCCGCCGTCAGCTGCGCAAGGTAAGCCGTGCCGCCAAGGTCGGCCAGCGCTTCGTCCCCTTCGAAATAGGGCTTCAGCGTGACCGGGGTCACCACCATCTGGCGATCCACCAGGGTCAGGATACGTTCGAAGATGCGCCCGTGAATCGGGGCGAAGAAATGGCCCGCGCGCAGTTCGACGGGCAGTTCCTCCAGCACGCGGTTGTCGATCAGCACGGCGCCCAGGAAAGCGGCCTCCGCCTCCAGGTTGGCGGGCAGGGTGCGGCCCTGTTCGCCCTTGTCGGCAGTGTCGGTGGCGGAGCGGATCAGCAGGTCTTCTTCGGACATGCGCAGCGTGATGCGCGTGTGCGCGAATGTTCGCAAGGTCGATGTCGGCAAACATTGCCATCGCCGCCTGTGGATAGCGGGGAGAATGTGCGCCGGCAGCTGATTGCCGATTGAACGCGCGCGCCGGGTGGGGCAGGTAGGCGACGAACATGAACCAGGACAACGCCAACCGGATCGAGGTCATCACGCTTGATGAAGCGACCGTGCTCGCGCGCAACGAAGAGATCGAGAAAGAGCGCGAAGTGGCCCTGCGTGACCTGGTGGAGGACAATTTCTTTCGCCCCGTCCGCGCCAGCGAGAACGGCCACGTCGGCCCCTGGCGCGTGCACCTGGAAGTGGTGGAAGGCATGCTGGCCTGGCACATGAAGGATGCCGAGGGCAGCGAAGCGGGCACCATCGGCCTGGGCATGGCGCGGATGCGCCGCGCGATCCGCGATTACTTCGCCATCTGCGATAGCTACTACAAGGCCCTGCGCCGCGCCTCTGCGCAAGAGATCGAGACCATCGACATGGCCCGGCGCGGAATCCACGATCGCGGCACGCGGCACCTGCTGGATGCGCTGGAGGGAAAGGTGGAAACCGACTTCGAAACCGCCCGGAGGCTTTTCACCCTGATCTGCGTGTTGCATATCAAGGCCTGATCGCTCGCCAATCGAATCAACGCATTACTAGACAAACTGGGTCGCACCATCGGCAAGAAGAAGAAATCTGTCCTGCGCTTCTGGGTAGAAGTGTTGCTGCTGCTGGCCCTGGTCGCGCTGGCGGTGGTGCTGTGGCAGCGCACGCAGGAATGGATGCCCTCGCGCGCCGAGTACCCCACGCAAGGGGCGCTGGTGGGCGAGCAAGACGGCGCTGTCGATTTCAACGCCCTGCGCGCCACGGGGGCGGACTTCGTCTACCTGGAGGCCAGCCACGGCGCCGAAGGGCGCGACGCGCAGTTCCCGCGCAACCTGGCCGCCGCCATCGACGCGCAGTTGCCGCACGGCGTGGTGCATGCCTATGACCCGTGCGTTTCGGCAGAGCGGCAGGCGGCCAATTTCGTCACCATCGTGCCGCGCGATGCCGACCAGCTGCCGCCGGCCATCGCGCTCGACAAGCTGGCCCGCGAATGTGCCGACCCGATCGTGGAAGCCGGGCTGGAAAGCGAGCTGACGACCTTCATCAACCAGGTGGAGGGGCATGTCGGCCAGCCGGTGGTGCTGAAGATCAGCCCCGAGTTCGAAGCCGAGCACGGCATTGCCGTGCGGATCGAACGCAACCTGTGGCTGGAGCGCGACTTCGCCCAGCCCGACTATGCCGGGCGGCCGTGGACGCTGTGGACGGCCACCAGCTATTCGCGCGGCGAAGCCAGCGATCAACCGCTACGCTGGGTAGTGGTGCAGCCCTAGGTGCTGCGTCAGGCGTCGGCGCCGTCCAGCCATTCCACCAGCGCGGCCAGGCACTCGCGGGCCAGCAGCTTGCAGCGTTCCGGGCTCCAGCCCTGCTCTGCATCGGGCCAGTCGTCGTTGTCCTTGAACGGCATTTCCAGCGTCATCGCGCAGGCACCGAAGCGCTCTGCCACCTGGTTGGTGCTCATCGACAGGTTGGCCTTGCCCGGCGCCGACCTGGGATAGCCCTTCACGGTCTGGAAATCGGGCGTGCGGCGATCCAGAATGCGCTGGTAGCGATAGAAGCGCTCGCCGTGCTCGTCGGTCCACGACGGGATGCCCTCGTATGCGGCCAGGAAGACCCCGGCGATTGCCTCGTCGCCGTGCACGTCCATGGCGAAGTCCACGCCGGTCTCATCCATCGCGTTGCGGATGGCGAGGACTTCGGGCGATTTTTCTGCCGTGGGTTCGGCCCATTCGCGGTTGAGGTTCACCCCTTCGGCGTTGGTGCGCAGGTGGCCGCGGAACGAGCCGTCCGGATTGCAGTTCGGCACCACGTGCAGGCGGCATTTCTGCCGCAGCGCGCGGCCCACCACGTCAGCGGGATCGGTGAGCACTTCCAGCGCCCCTTCCATCCACCATTCGGCCATCGATTCGCCCGGATGCTGGCGGGCATAAAGCCACACCTGCACGTCGCCCGTGCCCATCTCCAGGCAATCGAGCGGGCGCCCGTCGAGCGTCTCGCCAAGGCGGCGGTAGGCCACGCCTTCGCTGCAGGCGGCTGCGGCGACAAGATCGTTGTGCCGCTCCAGCGAATAGGGCGCGAAATAGGCGAAGTACGCAAGGTCGGATTCGGGCGTGTAGCGGATGGTCAGCGTGCCGTTGCCCGCAGCCTTGTCATAGGAACTGGGCGCGCGGCCCCAGTACTGCCGGTCTTCCGATACGCAGGCGTTGTAGCCGGGCCAGCCTTGCGGATAGGCGCTGCCTGCCAGGTCCTCGATCTCCAGCACCAGTTCGCGGCCCGCAGCGCCGCAGACGCGAAAGTGGAACCACTGTGCGAACTCGCTGTTGCGGTCGCGCGGGATGCGCAGCTGCGCATGGGCGCCCTCGATCGCAACGACTTCGATGTTGCCGCTGTCGAAGGCGGCGTCGATCATGATGTCCTTGATGTTCATTCTACCTCGATAGTCTCGCCGGATTCTCCGGGAAAGCCTGCAAACAAAGCATCGGCCATGCGCGGCGCGGCAGCGGCATCGGCGGCATAGTCGCTGTTAGCCGTGGCGGTCATCGCCGCGCGGCCTTCCCACAGGTTCTGCGTGCCGTCCGCCGCGCGGATGCTGACGGAGAGTTCGCGCGCGATCCGCTCCGCCGGCTGGCCGCCCAGGTTGAAGCCGATGCCAAGGCCGACGCCCGAGCCATAGCTGCCGGTCGACCCGCCTACGCCCACGTCCACCGGGCCGCGACGAGGGCCAGTATCGACCACGTACTGGTCCAGCGCCACTTGCGCCACTTGCGACCCGTTTATCATCACCACGCGGTAGCCCAGGCCTTGCAGCTCGCGCCGCACGGCGTCCTCATACAGGCCGTATTCGATGCTTTGCGCATCGAGGCCCGGCGCGGCGACGATCTGGATCGTGCCTTGGCCAAGGTAGGCGGGCGCCTCTCCGGTAAAGCGGGTGACTTCCACCGGCGAGACCCAGGCGGGCGTGGCGCAGCCGCCCAGCAGCGCGGCAGTGGCAAGGATGGCAAGGGCCTGTTTCATGTCATGTCTCCAACGCCCGAACGGCGCGATTGGTGCCTGCGGGAATTCGCATGCCTGATTGTCGTTTCACGCAAACCTGCTAACCGGCGGACAATGAATAGCAAATGTCCTGTCCTCGTCACCGGTGGTGCCGGATATATCGGCAGCCATGCCGTGCTGGCCCTGCTGGATGCCGGCTGGCCGGTTGCGGTGATCGACAACCTTTCGACGGGCTTTCGCTTTGCCGTGCCCGAAGGCGTGCCTTTCTACGAAGGCGACATTGCCGATGCCGATCTGCTGGCGCGGATCTTTGCCGAACAGGGCACGCGCGCGGTGATGCATTTTGCAGGCTCCATCGTGGTGCCCGAAAGCGTGGAGAACCCGCTGAAGTACTACGAGAACAACACGGTGAAGAGCCGCGCGCTGATAGAGGCCGTGGTGAGGGCGGGCGTGCCGCACATGATCTTCTCCTCCACCGCGGCGACTTACGGCATGCCGGATGTGTCGCCGGTGACGGAAGAGACGCCCCGGCAGCCAATCAACCCCTATGGCTGGTCGAAACTGATGACCGAGCAGATGCTGGCCGACACCGCGGCTGCCCATTCGATGAACTATTGCGCGCTCAGGTATTTCAATGTGGCAGGCGCCGATCCGCAGGCGCGCAGCGGGCAGTCGACCGCAGGCGCGACGCACCTTATCAAGGTGGCGGTAGAGGCGGCGTTGGGCCAGCGCGAGAGCGTGAGCGTGTTCGGCACCGACTACGATACCCCCGATGGCACCGGCGTGCGCGACTATATTCACGTCAGCGATCTGGCTGCGGCCCACGTGCTGGCGCTGGAGGCGCTGATCGATCAACCGGACCGCTGCCTGACGATGAACTGCGGTTATGGCCTTGGCTTCTCCGTGCTCGAAGTGCTCGACGCGGTGGACCGGGTGACGAAGGGAAAAATCAATCGCGTGATGGGGCCGCGCCGTGCAGGCGATCCCGATTCGCTGATTTCCGATCCGTCGCGCATCAAGGCCACCCTGCCGTGGCAGCCGCAATACGCCGATCTTGATGCCATCGTGGCCCATGCGCTGGCGTGGGAGCGCAAGTTGGCGGATATTCGGGGTTAGTTTGTTCTTCGCTCGCGCCTCCGCGCGAGCGTCCTCGCTAGGCGCGCAGGCAAGCTGCGCCCGCTGCGGGCGGCCGTTCTGCCTTGCGGGCGACTGACGGTCGCCCGATCTGTGGTTGACTTCCTGCCACGCTCCCCTTATCCGCACGCCTTGAATTTCCGGCATCGGAGCTCATCTCCGGTGCCGCTTGTTTTTCGGGAAAAGACCATGAAGATCCGCAACAGCCTCAAGTCGCTGAAGAACCGCCATCGCGATTGCCGTGTGATTCGCCGTCGCGGTCGCACCTACGTGATTAACAAGACCAACCGTCGCTTCAAGGCCCGCCAGGGCTAAGCGCGCCGTGCCGCTTGCATGCGGCACAGGTCTTCTGCAAAGCCCCCGCCAACACGGGGGCTTTTTGCATGTCTGATGCCAACGCAAACCACGGGCGCGACCGACCCGGCGCGGTCGTGTTCGATATCGGCCGCGTCATCATCCGCTGGGACCTGCGCTACCTGTTTGCCAAGCTGATCGACGATCCGGACGAGCTGGAATGGTTCGTCACCAACGTCGTGACCGAAAAATGGCATCACCAGCAGGACGAGGGGCGTCCGCTGGCAGAGATGGTACCCGAACGAATCGCCCGGTTTCCCGACCATGCCGAGCTGATCCAGGCCTACGCCACGCGCTTTGCCGAGACCTATCCCGAGAATATTCCCGGCACGCTGGACCTGATCGCCCGGCTGCACGCACGCGGCGTGCCGCTGTTCGGCCTGTCGAACTTCGGCGCGGATTTCTGGGACGAGTTCATCGCCAGCCAGCCGGTGTTCGAACACTTTCGCGATATCGTCGTCTCTGGCCATGAGAACGTCGCCAAACCCGACCCGCAGATCTACGCCATTGCCGAACAGCGTTTCGGCCTGCCGCCGCAGCAGCTGCTGTTCATCGACGACAAGGCGGAGAACATTGCCGCCGCCACGGCGCGCGGCTGGCATGGGCACGTGTTCACCGGCGCCGAAGCGCTGGAAGCCGACCTCAGCGCACGCGGCTTGCTCTAGGACAGGAAAGAAAAAGGCCGCGGCCGCTGGGTGCCAGGGCCTTCGCAAGTGCCCATCCCGGATGGAGGGGGGACGGGGATGGGTCAGCCGTTGCAGCGCGCCAGTCGCGAATCGGGCAGCGTCTCGCCACCCGCCGTGAAGCTGGCAATGGTGCCGACTTGGCGGCGCAGCTGGCTGCACACGCGCAAGGGGCGGTCGCCGCTGCGCGGGCCGGTGCAGGTGGTGCCTTCACAACGGAACACCACGCCGCCGGCGATCACTTCGTCTTCACTGGTCGGCTGGGCCAGTTCCGCGGTGAACCAGGGGGCAGCGCTGCGCGCCTGCAGCGCGGCAGGGGCCAGCGCGCCCGAAAGGGCAAGCGCGGCGGAAAGGGTGACGGCGGTGAGGCGGGTCGTGGCTGGCCGGGTCATTGGGGGCTCCTCTGAACAGGGTTATAAGTTGCAACCAGCAACCAGTTGCAAATCAGGACCTATAAACCTAGGTTTCAGAACGCAACCCTTTTTGCAAATATTTTTGGCTTTGCCGCGTTTGCCTGTAGGAAAGCGGCAAGAGACAGGATTCCGAATGGGCATAAGAGAACCGCTGCGCGAACTTGGCTGCGGCTTGCCGCACGCACTGGAAGTGATGGGCGAACGCTGGTCGTTCCTCATCCTGCGCGCGGCTTTCAACGGGCTGTACCACTTCGAAGAGTTTTCCCAGGAGCTGGGGATCGCCCGCAACATCCTTTCCAACCGCCTTGCCAACCTGGTGAAGCACGGGGTGCTGGAGCGGACGCCGTGCCAGGCGGACAGGCGCAAGGTGGAATACCGCCTGACCGAGAAGGGTTTGGGCCTGTTGCCTGCCATGCTGGCGCTGCGGCAGTGGGGCGAACGCTATATCGACGATGTGAACCCGGAATTGGTGCTGGTCGATTGCCGGGATGGTTTGCCGGTGGCGCCGATCACCATCCGCGCGCAGGACGGGCGTGAACTGAGCTGGCACGAACTGGGCTGGCAGACGCCGGACAAGATCGGCACGCCGGTAGACCGGCACGCGGGCGGCTACGTCAAGGAAGATGCATCCGAAAGCTCGGACGACTGTTGCTAGCTGGCCGACGCGGGTGCCTGCACGCTTTGTGACAGCTTGCGCGCCAGGTCTTCGCCCAGCAGCGCCGTGAGTGCGATGCCGATGGCCGGCTTCCTGCGTCCAAGGTGGCGCAGCTGGCTGGTCTTCCATGCGACATAGCGGGTGCCTTGGGGCGCAGTCACCGTGCCGGTGGCCGGGCCTTGCAGCACGTAACCGATCTCGCCGATGAAGCGCCCGTCGCTGATCGGGAAGTTGGTGCCGTCCTTGCTGATCACGACGTCGCCGTCGAGCACGTAATAGAGGTGCTCGGGCTCCTGACCTTCGGTGGTGAGGACGTCCGATCCGTTCGACGTGCGCCAGTCGGCAATGCGCAACAATTTGCGAAACTCGCCCGGCGTCAGCGTGTCGAACCCCTGGTACAGCCGCTTTTCGTCATCGCTGAGCTGGAATGTCGTGCGCTCCAGCAGGATCATGAAGATCACCACCACGTTGGCCAGCAGGAAGATGGTGCTGGTGATGATGGCATCCCACAGCGGCTCTGCCGGGAACCAGAAGTAATAGCCCATGTAGAGCAACGTGCCGAGCACAGAGAAGGCACGGATCAGCGCCTCGTCGCGGAAGAGGAACGCGATCACGTAGACCACGGCGCCTGCGTGAAGCAGCCAGGCTGCGTTGAACCAGTCCATGCGAAAGCCCCCCTTTCGTGGCCGATTATCCGCCCGAAATGCCGTTCTTGCAAGTAAACTCAGGCCCTGGGCGCCTGCCGCCGATAGCTGAGCGCCTCGGCCACGTGGATGCGGCCCACCTGGCTGGCGCCTGCCAGGTCGGCAATGGTGCGCGCCACGCGCAGCATGCGGGTGTAGGCGCGGGCGGAGAGGCGCATCTTCTCTGCCGCCTGCATCAGCAAGGCGCGGCCTGCTTCGTCTGGCGTCGCGTATTCCTCCAGAGCCTCGCCTTCGAGTTCGGCGTTGGAGCGGATGCCGCGCGCGGTCTGCAGCTTGCGCGCGGCAGAAACGCGCGCGGCGACTTCGGCGCTGCCTTCGGCGGGCGGCGGCAAGGCCAGGTCAGTGGCGCTGACGGGATCGACTTCGACGTGCAGGTCTATGCGGTCGAGCATCGGGCCGGAGACCTTGCTCTGGTAATCTATGGCGCACTTGGGTGCCCGTGAGCAGGCCAGGGCCGGATCGCCCAGGTGCCCGCACCGGCACGGGTTCATCGCCGCCACCAACTGCACGCGGGCAGGGTAGGCGACATGGGCATTGGCGCGCGCGACATCGACCTTGCCGGTCTCCAGCGGCTGGCGCAGCGAATCGAGCACGGCGCGCTGGAATTCGGGCAGTTCGTCGAGGAACAGCACGCCAAGGTGGGCAAGGCTAACCTCGCCAGGGCGTACGCGCAGGCCGCCGCCGGTCAGGGCAGCCATGCTTGCCGAATGGTGCGGTGCGCGGAACGGACGGGTGCGGCTGATGCGCCCGCCCTCCAGCAGGCCGGCGACCGATTGCACCATGCTGACTTCCAGCGCCTCTGCCGGGGAAAGCGGCGGCAGGATACCGGGCAGGCAGCTGGCGAGCAGGCTCTTGCCCGCGCCGGGCGGCCCGTTCATCAGCAGGTTGTGGCCGCCCGCTGCGGCAATCTCCAGCGCGCGCTTGGCGGTTTCCTGGCCCTTGACCTGCTTCAGGTCCGGTCCGTGGTGATCTTCCTCCACTTCGCCCGGTTGCGGCTCGGGCAGTTCGCCCTTGCCCGAAAGGTGCGCCATCAGGTCTACCAGGTTGGGCGCGGCACACACGCGCACGCCGCTGGCCCAGCGGGCTTCAGGGCCTTGGGCGGCAGGGCAGATCAGCCCCAGTTCGGCCTCGCTGGCATGCAGCGCTGCAAACAGCACGCCGGGGGATGCCACCACGCGGCCATCCAGCGAGAGTTCTCCCACTGCCAGCCATTCGCTCAATTCCTCGGCATCGATCACGCCCATCGCGCCCAGCAGCGCAAGCGCGATCGGCAAGTCGTAGTGGCTGCCTTCCTTGGGCAGGTCTGCACCCGCTCGCGGCTTTCGGCTACGGCCTTGTCGGGCAGGCCCACGACGGTGAAGCGCGGCATACCGGCGGCCAGCTGGCACTGCACCTCGACGCTGCGCGCCTCCAGCCCGAGATAGGCGACCGTTTGTACTAAAGCGACCACGTGGAAACCCCCAAGTTCGCAATGTGATAGCGCCCGTGCTTCGCATGTCGAGGGGCAACGTCGTTAACTTCGTGGCAACCTCTTCCATTGGCAAAGATGCAGGCCCGCTCGGCCAATCTGGCGAACATGAAGCCTGTGCTCTCCCTGCTTGCCTGCCTTGCTGCCCTCGTCGCGGCGCCTGCCGCTGCACAGCGCGTGACCGTGGTGGAGGAATGGGTCGAGGTGGAAACCACCGCCTCGCGTTATGTCTCGCCCCTGCAGCAACGCACCGAGCAGGCCGCCATTGCCGCCTTCGGGCCGTTCCGCGTGATCGACGAGCACACGGTTGCGCTGGTGGGCATTACCGATAGCGCATCGCCGGCTTGGTTCGATGCGGTGCTGCAGGCCTATCCGCAGATCGACACGCTGGAATTCGTCGAGGCCCCCGGCACGCACGATGATCGGGCCAACCTGGCGCTGGGCCGAACGATTCGCGCGCGCGGCATTGCCACCCGCGCGGGCGAGGGTGGCTCGGTGCGATCGGGCGCGGTGGAGCTTTTCCTGGCCGGAGCCACGCGCGAAATCGCGCCGGGCAGCGAATTTGCCGTTCACGGCTGGCTGGACGATTGGGGGCGCGGTGCGGAAGACTATCCCGCCGACGCGCCCGAACATCGCCGTTACCTGGACTATTACGTCGAAATGGGCATGAACGAGGCGCAGGCGCGGGCCTTCTATGCCATGACCAATTCCGTGCCGTTCGAGGATGCGCTGTGGCTGACCGGCAGCGAGATGCGCAACTGGGTGGCAGGGGCCGAGCAGGCGCCGGAAAGCAGTGCAGTTCCCGACCTTGCCCATCTTGACTTCGAGCCGGTCCTCCAGTAACCGCCCGCTGCATGTGAGGCCGCCTCTCGATTGGCGGCCCTTTTTCGTTTGATTCTAGAGGTACTGAACCATGAAGCGCACTTTCCAGCCGAGCAACCTCGTGCGTGCCCGTCGCCACGGCTTCTTCGCCCGCAAGGCTACTCCGGGTGGCCGCAAGGTCCTGCGCGCCCGCCGTCGTCGCGGTCGCAAGAACCTCTGCGCGTGATTTGCATTTCGCTCGCCCCTCCGGGTGAGCGTCCTCGCTAGACGCGCAGGCAAGCTGCGCCCGCTGCGGGCGCGCACTTGCGCTTGCGGGCCCCTTCCGGGGCCCGTTTTTGTGTCCACCTTAGACGTATCTTGCTGGTTTCGGGCGCGATTGGCGCCCGACAGAGCGCGGCTGCGCGACCGCAGGTGCCGCGCAGCGGAGTCGAAGACGGCCAACGGCCAACCGGAGCGATTAGCACCGAGGACGATCCGGTGGAGGCCGGACCGAAAAACAAACATCCTTCCCGTCTTCAGGTGTAGTCCCTATCTAACACACCATGACCATTTCCGTTCTTACCAGGCGCGCCGATTTCCTCGCCGCGAATCGGGGCTTGCGCAACGCACGTCCGGGATTCGTGCTGCTGACGCGGCCCAACGACGGTCAGGGCCTGCGATACGGAATCACGGTGACCAAGAAGATCGGCAATGCCGTGGTGCGCAATCGCATGAAGCGGCGTTTTCGCGAACTGCTGCGGGCGGCACTACCGGACCATGGCCTGGCGGACCACGACCATGTACTGATCGGCCGCGAAGGCGGTATCGAGCGCGATTTTGAGAAGATGGGCAAGGAATTGGCCTACGCGCTGGACGCCGCGCGCGAGGGCAAGGGCGACCCTGCCCGCCGTCCGCGCCGGAGCAGCAAGAGGAACCCGCGGTGAAGCGCGTGTTCATCCTGATAGCCCGCGCATGGCAGCTTGGCCCCAGCCGGATCCTGCCGCCCACCTGCCGTTACCAGCCATCGTGCAGCCAGTACGCGATAGAGGCGCTGGAGAAACATGGTGCAATCAGGGGTGGATGGCTGGCCGCCAAGCGTATATTGCGCTGCCAACCCTGGGGGGGACACGGATATGATCCCGTGCCCGACGCACCGCCAAAAGACTAATCGCGACGGAACTTTCGATCTTGGACAACCAGCGTAACCTTATCATCGCCGTCGTGCTGAGCGCGATCCTGCTGTTCGGCTGGGATTTCGCCATGCGCACCTATTTCCCGGAGCCCGAACAGGATCCCGTCACCGTGGCCAGCCGCGAGGATGCGCCTACAGCGCGCGTCGATGGGGAGATTGCCTCCGACAGCGCGGGCGTGCGCGACCTCGACACCGAACTGGCCATGACCGGTCGTGTTACCATCGATGCCCCTGAAATCGCCGGGTCGATCAACCCGGTCGGTGCGCGGATCGACGATATCTCGCTCAAGACCCATCGCCAGACGGTGGACCTCGACAGCGGCCCGGTGCGCATGTTCTCGCCGGCAGGCACGGATGCCCAGCAGTTCGCGCAGTTCGGCTGGATCGGCGAGGGCGTGACGCTGCCCGATGCACAGACTCGCTGGCAGGTCATCGATGGCGGGGAACTGACGCAGGCGACGCCTGTCACGCTGGGTTGGGACAACGGCGAAGGCCAGCAGTTCCGCCTGATTTTCAGCGTGGACGAGCACTACATGTTCAATGTCGAGCAGTCGGTCACCAACAACGGTGACGGCTCCATAGCGCTGCGGCCCTATGCCTTCGTCAACCGCACCAGTGCCACCGCCAGCCGTTCCACCTGGAATGTGCATTCCGGCCCGATTGCCGAAGGCGAGGGCGAAGTGAATTTCGACTGGGACTATGACGAAGTGGCCGAGGAAGGCCCCGTTAGCCTGGAAGGCAACACCCAGTGGCTGGGCTTTACCGACATCTACTGGATGAGCGCGCTGGTGGCCGACGATGCCAGCGATGCCGAAGGCGGCTTTCGCGCGACGGGCGGCGATATCTACCGGGCAGACCTGATCTACGATGCCATTACCGTGCCCGCCGGCGATACCGTATCGCGCAACACCCGCCTGTTTGCCGGCGCCAAGGAAAGCGCCGTGCTCGACATGTACGAAGAGCAAGGTGTGGAGCGGTTCGGCCTGGCGATCGACTGGGGCTGGTTCCGCTTCATCGCCTGGCCCATGTGGCAGGTGCTGATCTTCCTGTTCGGCGTTTTCGGCAACTTCGGCGTGGCGATCATCGCGCTGACCGTGATCATCCGCGCGATCCTGTTCCCGATCGCGCAGAAGCAGTTCCATTCCATGGCGCAGATGCGCGCAGTGCAGCCGAAGATGAAGGCGCTGCAGGAACGCTACAAGGATGACAAGCAGCAGCTGCAGCAGGAAATGGCCAAGCTGTACAAGGAAGAGAAGGTCAACCCGCTGGCCGGCTGCCTGCCGATCTTCATCCAGATCCCGATCTTCTTTGCCCTGTACAAGACGCTGCTGCTGGCGATCGAGATGCGGCACGAGCCGTTCTTCGGCTGGATCCGCGACCTTTCCGCGCCTGACCCGGCCACCATCCTCAATCTGTTCGGCCTGCTGCCGTTCGATCCGCCGGGCTTCCTGGCGATTGGCGTGCTGGCGGTGCTGCTGGGCTTCACCATGTGGCTGCAGTTCAAGCTGAACCCGGCGGCGATGGACCCGATGCAGCAGCAGATCTTCATGATCATGCCGTGGGTGCTGATGTTCGTAATGGCGCCGTTTGCCGCAGGCCTGCTGATCTACTGGATCAGCAACAACATCCTGACCCTGGCGCAGCAGAAGTACCTCTACTCGCGCAATCCGCAGCTGAAGGCGCAGATGGCGAAAGAGCGCGAGGAAAAGGCGCGCGAGGCCGAGCGCAAGAAGGCCGAAGGGTGAGCCCGGAAGAGGAGCAGCTGGCGGAAGAGGCGAGCAAGCTGTTCTCTGGCCGTGTGGAATTCCTGCTTTCCGCCCCGCAGCTGAAATTCCTGCCCGATCCGGACTATCCCGAGATCGCCTTTTGCGGGCGCTCGAACGTGGGCAAGAGCTCGCTGATCAACGCACTGGTGCAGCGCAAGGCGATTGCCCGCACATCGGTAACGCCGGGCCGCACGCAGGAACTGAACTTCTTCGAAGTGGGCGATCCGACCCAGTTCCGCCTCGTCGACATGCCCGGCTATGGCTTTGCCAAGGCGCCGGTGAAGGTGGTGGAGAAGTGGCGCAACCTGGTGCGCACATTCCTGCGCGGGCGCGTGCCGCTGAAGCGTACGCTGGTGCTGGTGGACAGCCGCCACGGGCTGAAAGACAGCGACCGCGAGATGATGACAATGCTGGACGAGGCGGCCGTGGGTTATCGCCTGGTGCTGACCAAGGCCGACAAGGTGAAAGCCAGCGCGCTGGAGGCGGTGCGAGAAAAGGTTGTTGCCGAAGCGCGCAAGCACCCAGCCGCCTATCCGCAGGTGCATGTCACCAGTTCGGAAAAGGGCATGGGAATCGCGGAACTGCGGGCTGCGATCCTGAGCGACATCCGGGCCTGAGGAAAGGCCCATGTCGACGCCGATTCCGGCAATAAAAAAGGCGCCATGAAGGCGCCTTTTTCAATTCGAAAGCTGTGTCGGATTAGCCCTGACGGCCGCCGAACAGCCAATCCCAAAAGCTGCCACCCATGGTTCTTCTCCTAGTTGCGTAGGAGCAGGTATGGGTTAACCATTTGTATTTGTAAAGTTTAAACCATATTTTCCTTGGATGGATTTTGGCTATCCTTATGATATTCAAGGATTTTGTCGAAAGTGACCGGGCGAGAAATTGCAAAGCCCTGGGCCACGACACAGCCCGAATCACGCAATAGGGTTAACGTTCCGGCGTCTTCCACGCCTTCCGCGACCACGATGATTCGCAGGTCCTTGCCCATCTGCAGCACGCTCTTCACGATGCCCAAGGCCTTGGGATCGTTGGTCATCGGGGCAATGAACATGCGGTCGATCTTGAGCTCGGAAAAGGGCAGCCGCAGCAGCGCTTCGAGGCTGGCCGCGCCGACCCCGAAATCGTCCATCGAGATCTTGGTTCCCAGCGCCTTCAACTCGCCCAGGATTTCCGCCGCGAGGTCGAGGTTGGAGATGCGATAGGTCTCGGTGATTTCCAGCGTCAGTCGGCGCGGGTCGAAGGTCGTGCGTTCGAGCACCTCTGAGACCATTGTGACGATCGAGCGTTCGTGCAGCAAAGTCGCCGAGATGTTGACGGCGATCGGCAGGTGCAGACCCTGTGCTTCGAATGCCAGGCCGGCCTTGCAGGCTTCTTCCAGCACGAAGCGGGTCAGCTGGCTCATCCGCCCAGCGGTCTCGCATTGGCGGATGAAGCTGTCGGGCGGAATATGGCCCCTGGTCGGATCCTTCCAGCGCACCAGTGCCTCTGCCCCAACGATCTCGCCGGTCTGCACCATGATCTTTGGCTGGTAGGCGAGATAGATTTCGCCGTTGCTGAGCGCCGCGTCGATGCGTGCCTGCAGCGAGATGTTCCAGATCAGGTCTTCCTGCGAAGTCGTGTCGGCGATCGCGATCGGTTCGAAGGTTTCGGTGGTCTTTTCGGCGACCGCGATGGCCGCGGCGAGGCGCCGGGTGACGTTAGGGCTGGGCGTGATGTCGATCCCGAACGTGATGCCCACATCGACCTGCTCCTCGCCCACGATCAGCGGAGAGGCGAACAGCGCGCGCAGCCCCTCCAGGTGCTCGCGCAGCAGGGCCGGGTCCTTTTCCTTCATGGTCCAGGCAATCAGGTGGCCCTGGCCAAGGTAGATCGTGGCATCCTGCGTGGCCGCCTTCAGCCGCCCGGTAATGGCAAGCAGGTAATCGGCGTGCAGTTCCGCCGGCAGGGTTCGGCGAACTTCCTCGAACCGGTGGATGCGCGCAACGATGATGGCAGGTACGTTATCGGCGGTCGGCTTGTCCGCTTCCAGCGCGGCGAAGGTGGGAAGGTCGGTTTGCGGATCGACCAGCAACAGGTTGCGTTGCCACTGCGCTCGCGCACGGAACAGCGCGAAAACCAACACGACCGCCAAGGCATAGGCAGCGCTGACCCGCAGGTCGACCAGCGGGGCCAGCAGCGGTGTTGCCAAGACGAGTATCCCGATGGCCGAATAGCCCGCGCGACGAATGGTGTCGCTGCGGATTGCGCATGCCATCAATAGAGCGGCCACTGCGGCGAGCAATGCCGGCAGGGCGCCAACGTAATGCGGTGGCCCGGCCTTCAGGGTTTCCGCGGCGTAGATTGAGATCAGCGAGGGTGAGACATCGGGTAGACCAGGAATGTTACGCGGTTGCGAGCCTTGCCGCGAGATGATGCCTATGACGACTGTCTTGCCAGACATGTCGCTCAGGTCCGCATCAGGGGCGGCAATGCTTTCGAAGCGATAGCTGGGAATCGACGCCAGATCGAAATCGTATTCGATCAGGAAGTTATCACCGACGTGTCCTGAAATGCCTGCGATATGGGCCGGAAGGTTGGGCAGGGTCCTGTCGCCGTGTGTCGCGGCATAGGGCATGTACCATGTGTAGCCGAGGTAGTTGATCCAGGAATCGGCTGCGACGACTTCTACCCCATTGGCCACAGACGGTCGGCTCGATACCAGCGTCCGCTCACCGTCGAGGCCCGTGTCAAGCTGATCGACAAGAACACTCTCGCCGGAAAACTCCGTAAGTGCCGTGTTGAGGTTGGCGTCAATCGCGGGCTCGGTCTCCTGATCGAACGCATAGTCGATGTAAAGCCTCTCGACTCCGGCTTCGTCGAGGCGGGTGATCAGGTTGGCAAGCTGTCGACGAGCCAGCGGCGTATCGGGGGCGGCAAGGTCGCTGGTTGCGCCGACAAAAACGATGTCACCCGATGCCTGTCGGTTGGAGAGGCGCGATTCCGTGGCCCACATGACCTGATCGATCGGGTCCAGCAGCGTGGGGAAGGATAGCGCAAGCGCGATCAGACCCGCCCACGCCACTTGGCGGACACGTTCGAGCCACTTGCCCCTTCGCCTGGTTTTAGAGGTCTGGTCGACCACTCTTACCCTTTCATCGCGCCCACACAGGTCTGGGCATCGCACCTCTTGCCAGACGATGGTTAACAAAGCGGCAACATTGGAAATCTGCGTCAGGCCCTATGCTGGATGCAGGTGTGGCTGTTCATGCTCGACAGCTTCAGCCTTAACGTTTAACCCGCTGGCGAAACGGGGACACAAGCACGCATGAAGCTGATCATCGGTAACAAGAACTATTCCAGCTGGTCGCTGCGCGGCTGGCTGGCGGCCAAGCAGAGCGGCCTGCATTTCGAGGAACTGACCGTCCATATCGACGGTGACGACTGGCAGGCGATGAAGACGCAGAACGGTGAATTCCAGCCCTCGGCGGGCAAGGTGCCCGTGCTGTGGGATGGCGACGTGGTGGTGTGGGACAGCCTCGCCATCCTCGAGTACCTGGCAGACAAGGTGGGGCGCGACCGTTTCTGGCCCAAGGCCGACGATGCACGCGGCATGGCCCGTGCGATGGTCGCGGAAATGCACAGTTCCTACATGGCCCTGCGGCGGCAGTGCCCGATGAACATCCGGGCGCGCGCCGCCGTGGAGCTGACCGAAGAGACCAAGGCCGATATCGTCCGCATCCTGGGCTTGTGGGCAGAGGCGCGCGCACGGTTCGGCAAGGGCGGGCCGTTCCTGTTCGGTACCTTCGGCGCGGCGGACATCTTCTATGCCCCCGTGGTCAGTCGCTTCCTCACCTACGGCATCGGCGTGCCCGGCTTTGCCCAGGCATACATGCAGGCGCTGTGGGAGCATGACTGGATGCAGCAATGGATCGAGGCGGCCATGGCCGAGGAATGGACGATCTCGCAGTTCGAGATCGACAGCCCGTCATGAGCGCAGACCCGCTTGCCAATGCCCGCCACCTGATCGCCTGCGAAAGCGTGACCCCGGCGCGTGGCCCCGTGTTTGATATGCTGGAGGAGATGCTGGCCGGCCTGGGTTTCGAGGTGGACCGCTTCACCTGCGGCGAGGGCCCCGAAGGCAGCGACGAGGAGCCGGTCGAGAACCTCTTCGCCATCCGCCGCGGGCCCCAGGGCTCACCCCATTTCGCCTTTGCAGGGCACGTCGACGTGGTGCCGCCGGGGGAAGGCTGGGCGAGCGCGCCGTTCGGCCCGGAAATACGCGGCGACCTGCTTTACGGACGCGGGGCGGTGGACATGAAGGGTGCGATCGCCTGCATGGTGGCCGCCGTCGCCGATATTCCGGCAGAGGCCGGCACGATCAGCTTTATCATCACCGGCGACGAGGAAGGCCCTGCGCTGCACGGCACCCGCGCGTTGATCGATCGCATGCGCGAGCGCGGTGACATTCCCGACCTGTGCCTTGTGGGCGAACCCACCAGCGTCAACCGGCTGGGTGACGTGATGAAGATCGGGCGGCGCGGATCGGTCAATATCTGGCTGGAGGTTGAGGGAACGCAAGGCCACGTTGCCTATCCGCACCTGGCCGACAACCCGATGCCGCGCATGGTGGCCATCCTGGCGGAACTGGATGCCCTGGTGCTGGACGACGGCACCGACTGGTTCCAGCCAAGCAACCTCGAGATCACCGAGTTCGACGTGCCCAACCGTGCGCACAACGTGATTCCCGGCAAGGCCAGGGCGCGGATCTCGATCCGTTTCAACGACCGGCATTCGGGCGCTTCGCTGTCCGAGACCGTCACTGCGATTGTCGAGAAACACGGCGGCACCGCGCGCCCGGTAATCAGTGGCGAGCCGTTCCTGACCCCGCCGGGTGCATTCTCGCAGATGATTGCAGAGGCCGTGAAGGCGGAAACGGGCGTGGATCCCGAACCATCCACCACCGGCGGCACTTCGGATGCGCGGTTCCTGAAGGACCTGTGCCCGGTGATCGAGTTCGGGCTGGTCAATGCCACCATGCACAAGACCGATGAAGCGGTGGCGGTTGACGACCTTGCCACCCTCACGGCAATCTATCGCCGTATTGCAAAGGCTGCCCTGTCCAGTTGACCTGCCAGCCACCTAGAAGGGGACTTCCATGAGAAGCTGGTTTGCCGTGCCCTTGTGGCAGCGCGTGATCGTCGCACTGATCCTGGGCATCATCGCCGGGCGCATGTGGGGGCCGGGCGCGGAAAGCATCAAGATCGTGGGCGATATCTTCGTTGCCTTCATCAAGATGCTGGTGGTGCCGCTGATCTTCTTCAGCCTTGTCGCAGGCGTCGCCTCGATCGGCGATATTCGCAAGCTGGGACGGATCGGCTGGCGCGCGCTGCTGCTGTTCGTGGTAACCGGGCAGATGGCTGTGTGGCTGGGCCTGTTCCTGGGCACTGTGGTGGCACCCGGCGCGGGGGTGGATACCTCCTCCATCCAGATGGGCGCGGTGCCCGAGCCCAACGAGACGACCTGGCGCGAAATGCTGCTGGGCATGGTGCCGCAAAGCCCGGTGCAGGTGATGGCAGATGTCAACGTGCTGCCGCTGATCATCTTCTCGCTGTTGCTGGGCATCGGCATCCTGATGGCCAAGGAAGATGGCGAGCCCGTCCTGAAGATATTCGATAGCGGCGCGGTGGTCATGCAGAAGGTGACCATGGTGGTGATGGAACTCACCCCCTTTGGCGTCTTCGCGCTGATGGCCTGGGTGGCGGGCACCCTGGGGTTCGAAGCGCTGACCGCGCTCGGCAAGCTGGTGTTCCTCAACTACCTTGGCTGCCTGCTGATCATCGGCCTGATCTATTCGGGCATGATCAAGTTCATTGCCAAGCTGCCGGTGATGGATTTCTTCCGCGGCATCGTGGATGCCATCGCGGTCAGCTATTCCACCGCCAGTTCCAACGCCACGCTGCCCGTCACCCTGCGCTGCGCTGAACGCAACCTGGGTGTCAGCAATTCGGTGGCCAGTTTCGTCATCTCGCTTGGCGCCACGATCAACATGAACGGCACGGCGATGTACCTGGGCCTGGCCACTTTGTTCGGCGCGCAGATTTTCGGCGTGGACCTGAGCTGGGGCGACTATTTCATGATCTCGATCCTCGGCACGCTGGGCGCCGTTGGCGCTGCCGGTATCCCGGGGGCGGGGCTTATCATGATGGCGCTGGTGTTCGGCGCGGTGGGCGTGCCGCTGGAGACGATTGCCTTTGTCGCAGGCGTGGACCGGATCATGGACATGATGCGCACCACCACCAACGTTTCCGGCGACGCGGCGGTGGCCACCACCGTGGCCAGCCTGACCGACGAGATCGACCGGACGGAAATGATCAGCGCGGACGATGTCTGACGCATAACGAGGGAGGGGGAAGACATGAACAAGGCAATTGTCCTTGCTGCGGCGCTGGGCCTGGCAGCATGCCAGCCGTCAGGCAGCAACACTGCTGTCGAGGAAACCGGGGGCAGCAATGCGACCGCCGTGGTCGAGAGTTTCTACGCTGCTGCAGCGGCAGGCGACGCAGAAACGATCGGCGCCTTGCTGGGTGACGATGTGGTGTGGAATGAGGCGGAAGGCAGCCCCTTTGCCGGTGGCAACCCCTACATCGGCGCCGAAGCCGTGGCGGGCGGCGTGTTCGGCGCTATCGGCGCAGCCTATGCCGATTTCGCCGGTGTTCCCGAGCGTTTCACGACCGAAGGTAACCGGGTCGTCGTCGAAGGCCGCTATACCGGCACCAACAATGCCACCGGCGAGCCGCTGGACGCGCAGTTCGTACATGTGTTTACCGTGGACGGCGACACCATCGAGAGCTTCCAGCAATACACCGATACCTTCCAGTGGCGGCGCACCTCCGGCACGCTGGAAGACTAGGCGGCCCCTGGCTGCTAGCTCACCGCGCGCCGATACAGGTGCCATGTCGCGTGGCCCAGCACCGGCAGCACCACCAGCAGGCCCAGGAACATCGGGATCATCGCCACGAAGAGGCTGGCGGCGATGATCACCGCCCAGGCCAGCAACACGCCGGTGTTGCGCTTTACCGCCTGCACGCTGGCAATGATCGCGGTGATGAAATCGACATCGCGATCCACCAGCATGGGCAGGCTGATCACGGTGATGCTGTAGAAGAACCACGCCAGCACCGCGCCCACTGCGGTGCCTACGCTCAGCATGGCAAGCCCGGTTGGCGACAGCAGGGCTTCCAGTGATTCCCCGCCCATGCCGCTTTCGGCCATGAAGATGGAGAAGATGGCGTGGGCGATGATGACCCAGAAGCTGAAGGCGACGAAGACAAAGCCACCCATCAACAGCAATTGCTCGTCCCCGCGTCCGCGCAGCGCGCCCAGCACCGCGCCCCAGGTAACCTCGATATCCTGTTCGCGGCGACGGCTGACTTCGTAAAGGCCCACGGCGGCAAACGGCGCGATCAGCGGGAAACCGGCCATGACCGGCACCAGCCATCCCGCCTCGCCGCGCCAGAACAGGGCATAGGCAACACCGATTCCTGTGACCACGTAGATCGCGCCGAAAAACAGGCCGTACAGCGGGCAGCGCAGGAAATCGCCCCATCCGGCGGCCAGCGCGGCGCGCAGGTCTGCCAGTGTCAGGTTGTCTGCCACCACCGGCGTGGCGGGCGTTTCAACGGTTGCCATACTGGTCCTCCCCACCATCAGAATGACAGCAGGATTGGCAAGAACCATGCGCCAGATCAAATTTGCGCGTCAGCGACCCTTCGGCTTTTCCAGCACCTTCTTGCGATAGCTGCACAGGTCCACCACCTTGCAGCGCCAGCATTCGGGCGTGCGCGCCTTGCACACATAGCGACCGTGCAGGATCAACCAGTGGTGCGCGTGCAGGCGAAAGGGCTCGGGCACGCGCTTTTCCAGCTTGGCTTCCACCTGTTCGGGCGTCTTGCCCTTGGCAAGGCCAGTGCGGTTGCCGACGCGGAAGATGTGCGTGTCGACCGCGAAGGTCTCCTGTTTGAACCAGCAGTTCAGCACCACGTTGGCGGTCTTGCGGCCCACGCCCGGCAGCTTCACCAGCTCTTCGCGTGTGTCGGGCACTTCGCCGCCGTAGTCGTCGATCAGCATTTGGCTGAGCGCGATCACGTTCTTCGCCTTGGAATTGAACAGGCCGATGGTCTTGATGTGTTCGATCAGCCCGTCGAGGCCTAGGTCGAGCATCTGCTGCGGTGTCTTGACCTTGGCGAACAGCGCGCGCGTGGCCTTGTTCACGCCGACATCGGTGGCCTGCGCGGATAGCGCCACGGCCACCACCAGCTGGTAGGCGTTGCCGTATTCCAGCTCGGTCTCGGGCTCCGGGTTGTCCTCCGCCAGGCGGCGGAAGAATTCGAAAATCTGGTCCTTGGTCATAGGTGCGCGGTCATGGATGCTGGTTGCGCGCGCGTTCAAGCGCGGCGAGCTTGGCTTCCACTGCTTCGTCCACTTCGTCCAGCCGTTCGAGGTGGCGGCGCATGGCCTCGATGCGCTGGTCACGCCGGCGCTGCATGGCCTCGCTGAAGGCGGCGGCGATGATGCCAGTGGGCATGGCCACCAGGGCAATGCCGGACAGCGCCACCATCGAGGCGAAGACCTTGCCCATCGGCGTGATCGGCGCCGCATCGCCATAGCCCACGGTGGTCAGCGTGATGACAGACCACCACAGCGCGCGCGGGATCGAGCCGAACTCGTCGGGCTGCAGGTCGCCTTCGGCCATGTACAGCGCGGTGGCGCCGAACAGCAGCAGCATGCCCGCCAGCGCCATGGTTACGATCAGGTCGTCGCCGCGTTCGGAAACCGCGGCCCACACTTCCTTGATCGCCTTGCTGAAACGGCCGAATTTCATCACCGCGAACACTCGCAGCAGTCGCACGGTGCGCAGCATGGCGGCATCGGCGGTAACCAGCGGCATGAGGGTGGAGACGACCACGACAAGGTCGATCAGGCCGATGGGCGAGACGATGAAGCGCAAGCGCTTGCGCCAGGCAGATCCCTCTCCCGGCTCCTCTGCCGCAGCATAGATGCGGGCAACATATTCCACCAGGAAGACCGCGCCGAAGAACAGTTCGAAATGCACGAATCGCGCGTGCCAGTCGGGCGAAAGGCTGGGTTCGGTCGACAGTGCGGCGGTTCCCACTGCTGCGAGGATCACGATTATCAGCAGCTTGTTGGTCAGCGTCAGTCGCCCGTCGGGCAGCGCGCCGACGAACAGCTGGTTGTGCAGGAATTTGCGCAGTCGCCGCATACCGGGACCCTACTCCGAAACCGATCCTTCCGCCAGATTGGCCACTTTCCACGCCATCGCTGCGCGTATGCGGTTGGCGACGGTGGGATGGGTATAGAACAGTGCCTCTTCCACCGGGCCGGCCAGCGGATAGCGGTATTCGGCGGTCTTGATCAGCGCGCCGGACAGCGCATCGGGCAGGCCGACGTGTGCCAGCGAATAGGCATCGGCCTCGCGCTCGCCGACGCGGGTCAGGCCGTTGGTGACAGGCTGGGCGAGGGTGGCGAGCAGGCTCATGACGAACAGCAGCACCGGCAGGCCGCGCGGATCGGAGATTGCCGCATCGGTGCCGAACAGCCGCGCCATGCGCGGGTAGAGCTTGTCGGTCAGCCAGAAGATCAGCACCGCCAGCAGCGTGACGACGGTAACGGTGCGCCAGACGTGGCCCAGCACGTAGTGGCCGATTTCGTGCCCGGTCACAGCCTTCACCTCGTCCAGCGATGCCTCGTCCATGGCTACGTCGGAAATGGCGATGCGGGCCGCGCTGCCCACGCCCGAGACATTGGCGGTGAAGTTGTTCGACTGGCGCGACCCGTCGAACATGAACACGCGACTTTCGGGCACACCCGCTTCGGCGGTCAGTTCCATCACGGCATCGCGCACCTCGCCTTCGGGAATGGGTTCGTAAGTGTTGAACAGCGGTTCGATCAGCACGGGCGAGAGCAGCAGCAGGAAGGATACGCCAGCGGCCACAAGGCCCCCGCTCCACGCCCACCACAGGTGGCCGGACCGGCGGATCAGGGCATAGATGCCCAGCAGGAACAGCCCGCCGATCAGCGCGGTGAGCACCAGCGAGATCGCGCCCTGCGCCAGGAAATCGCCGAGCGGCTGGCTGGTGCGGCCATACTGGCTCTCGCGCCACCAGTCGGTATAGATCGTCCACGGCAGGGTGAGCAGCGTATCGACCACCAGGAACACCGCCGCGATCAGGAAGGTGCGCAGCGCCCGGCCGCGCTTTTCCAGCTTGCCTGACAGCCTGTCGAGCACGCCGCTGCGCACCACGATCCACGTCACCAGCGCGGATACCAACAAGCCGAACAGGATCAGCCAGTGGTTGCCCGTGGTATAGTCGCGCGCCAGCGCCAATTCCTCAGGCCCAAGCGTGGCGATCCACGCCTGCGTCGCCGCATCGACATTTCCCTGCATTTACAGCCCCCTGCCCATCGGAGGCCTACCCTATACCGAGAACGTCCTGCATGGAATAGCGTCCCGGCGGCTTGCCGATCAGCCAGGTGGCGCCCTTCACCGCACCGCGCGCGAAGATCATGCGGTTCTCTGCCGAGTGCGACAGGGTGATGCGTTCCTGTTCGCCGGCGAAGATCACCGAATGCTCGCCCGCCACGGTGCCGCCGCGCAGCGCGGCAAAGCCGATCGCTCCTTCGCCGCGCTTGCCGGTGTGACCGTCGCGCCCGCTTTCGCTGTTGGCGGAAAGGTCGATCCCGCGCGCCTCGGCGGCCGCTTCACCCAGCAGCAGGGCGGTGCCCGACGGTGCGTCCACCTTCATCCGGTGGTGCATTTCCAGCACTTCGATATCCCAGTCCGGCCCCAGCCGCGCGGCGGCTTCGCGCACCAGGTGGGCCAGCAGCGTGACGCCCAGCGAAGTGTTGCCGGTTTGCAGGACGGGCACGGCCTGTGCGGCGCTATCGAGCGCGGCATGGTGGCTGTCATCCAGTCCGGTGGTGCCGACAAGGATGGGGATGCCTGCGCCGATGGCGGCGTGCAGGTTGTCCTTCAACGCAGCGGGCGAGGAGAAATCCACCAGCGCATCGTTGGCATCGGCAAGGTCGGCCACGCCTTCACCCTTGTCCACGCCGCCTGCGCAGGTGTGTTCGCCCTCTGCCAGCAGCTGCGCGATGGCCTGCCCCATGCGCCCCCGGCTGCCGATGATTCCGATCCTTGCCATTGCTACTCCTGTCGTTCCCATGCTTCATGCGCGCCATGAGCAGCAACCGCAACATCGTGATCCTGACAGGGGCGGGAATTTCCGCCGAAAGCGGCCTCAAGACCTTCCGCGCGGAAGACGGCCTGTGGGAGAGCCACCCCGTCGACCAGGTGGCAACGCCCGAAGGCTTTGCCCGCGACCCCGACCTGGTGCAGCGCTTCTACGACGAGCGCCGGGCGCAGGTGCTGGCAGCCAGTCCCAATCCCGCGCACATGGCGCTGGGGCATCTGGACCGGCACTTTGCCGGCGAGCTGCTGATCGTCACCCAGAACATCGACGACCTGCACGAACGCGGCGGGGCATCTCGTGTGCTGCACATGCATGGCGAGGCGCTGAGCGCATGGTGCCGCGCCTGCGACGCGCGCCACCGCTGGACCGGCACCTTGCGTGAGGGCCCTGCCTGTCCCGCCTGCGGCGAAGTGGCCATGCGGCCCGACATCGTTTGGTTCGGCGAGATGCCCTACCGGATGGACGAGATCTTCGATGCGCTGGCCCGCGCCGACCTGTTCGTCTCCATCGGCACCAGCGGCGCGGTCTATCCGGCCGCAGGCTTCGTCCAGCAAGCCGCCGCCCACGGCGCGCGAACGCTGGAACTCAACCTGGAAGAAAGCCTGGGCAGTCGCAATTTCGACGAGACACGCCTTGGCCCGGCCAGCGAGCTGGTGCCGCGCTGGGTGGAAGAAGTGCTCGGAAGATAACGCCGCCGAGCCTCTTGCCCGGCGGCGCGATCGATCAGTCGAGCATGGTGATCTCGCGGGTCAGGTAGACGCCGCCGATCTCGCGGATCTCGTTGTAGACGTTGACCACCGTCTCGTTCGAGTTCTGCATGTTGGCCTCGCCCCAGGCTTCCATGAACGCGTCATAGCGTTCGCGCGAGGGTTGCAGGTTCTCGCCGGGGAACTCGATCACCAGCAGCAGGTGGAAGGCATCGCCGCCCGGCGCCATATTGGCATAGATGCCATAGTCGATGATGTGCCCCAGTCCCTTGGCCACCTCGTTGCTGGCCACCCAGGTCTGCCGCAGGCCTTCGAGGTAAGTGTCCATCTGGCCCGGTTCGACTCGGACGGTGGTCAGTTCCACCACCGAATCGGAATATTCGTAGTCCTGGTATTCACGCAATTGTGCCGCCGCCGGAGCAGAGACGGTGGTGAGCGCGATGGCCGCGGCAATGCTGCCCAGTACAAGCTTTTTCATGGATTTCCCCCATTGCTAATGCGCACACGCCAACATGGCATGCACGACCAAAGGGGCGGGCGACCCTGCGACCAAACAACAAAGCCACCCCATGGTGGCAGGAAATGTCTGCCTGTGGCGGCTGTGAGTCAATGGTTCTCGAATTGGGCGGTCGCGCTGGCGTGACAGGGGGCTAGCAAGTATTTAACCTTGCAGCGCTAAGCTGCTGGGATGTCACGCGTAATCACCTTTCTCGGCCTGCTGTGCCTGGTGCCCTATGCCTACGTGGGCTGGTACTGGCTAGACTGGTGGCTGATTGCCGAAACAAACGAGCTCGACGCACACATGCTGTTCTACAGCTTCGTCCTGCTCGTGGCAGCGCCCTTCCTGCTCGCCTTTTTCGCCATCTGCTCCGCAGTTTCGAGCGCCAGGACCGTGAAAGCAGGTTTCATGCAAGAGAAGCCCATGCAGGTCGCGAAAGGCTCGTCCTTTCTCTGGGTGTCGGTGGTGGTTGCCATCACGATGACGGCATTCTCGTGGCAGCTTTACGGGATACTGTTCCCAGATGTTGAGGAAGGTCGCGACCGGCTGGGCCGCATCTGCGAAAAGGAGGGCAACGTCACGCATTGCCGTCCCGATCCAGAGAGGCAGCGCAGCACGATCGACACGCTGAACGCGCAGCGCCGCTCGCAATAGGCGTGCGCTATTCGTCGCCGTAGATGGCGACCGACGCCTCGTCCTCGCTCGTCACCGCGCCGCGATACATGCCGGCGGTGTTGAACGAATAGGCCCAGCGCCCGTCCGCACCCAGCACGATCACGCCTCCATCGCCGCCCAGCGCCAGCGTTTCCGCCTGCACGAAATCAGCGGCTTCCTGTGGGCCTTCGCCAAGGAAGCGCATGCGCGCGCAGATCTCGTGCGCCACGCCTTCGCGGATGTAGTATTCGCCGGCCCCCGTGGCGGAGACCGCGCAGGCGCGGTTGTCGGCATAGGTGCCCGCCCCGATGATGGGGGAATCGCCCACGCGGCCGAACAGCTTGCCCGTGGTGCCACCGGTGGAGGTGCCCGCGGCAAGGTTGCCGTCCATGTCCAGCGCCACCGCGCCCACGGTGCCGTACTTCAGGTCCGGGTCGGGCGTCAGGCCGGCCTGGCGCTGCGCCAGCCAGCGCTGCAACTGCTCCCAGCGTTCCTCGGTATAGAACCAGCCGGGCTCGGCCTGTTCCAGCCCGCGCTGGTGCGAGAATTCGTCTGCGCCGTAGCCTGCCATCATCACGTGCGGGCTCTGCTCCATCACCGCGCGCGCCAGGCTGATCGGGTGACGCGTGGCGGAAACGCCGGCCACCGCGCCGGCATCGCGCGTGGCCCCATCCATGATCGAGGCATCGAGCGAATTGGGGCCGTCGGCGGTGAACACCGCACCGCGCCCGGCGTTGAAATTGGGATTGTCCTCCAGCACGCGGATGGTCGCCTCCACTGCGTCCATCGCGGTGCCGCCATCGGCCAGCACGGCAGAGCCTGTTTCCAGCGCCGCATTGAGCGCGGCGCGGATTTCGGCATCGCGCTCGGGCGTCATGCGCTCGCGCTCCAAGGTGCCTGCACCGCCGTGGATCACCAGCGCCCAGCGGGGGCTCTCTTCCTGTGCAGCGAGCGGTGCGGCGACAAGGCCGATGAGCAAGGCGAAGAGGGTGGCAATCCGGTGAAGCATTGGCAGGCCTTTCGTGTTCAGCCGCAGGCGCGGCAAGCGGGATCCTTGGCGATGGCGAGCGTGCGCATGCCGGGCTTCAAGCCGTCCATCAGGTGCAGCTTGCCCCACTGCGGATCGCCCATGCCGCCCGTGGCGCTGACCAGTATGCGCACCGCTTGCATGGCGGCAAAGGTGCCGACCCAGCCGACCATGGCGCCCAGCACGCCGTCTTCGGCGCAGGTGTCGCAATCCTCGGCATCGAAGGCATCGCCGACAAAGCAGCGATAGCAGGGCTGATCGTCGCGGTGGCCCACAAAGGCACCGACCTGCCCCTGAAAGCGACCGACGGCCGCAGAGAGCAGCGGAATGCTCGCGGCAACGCAGGCGTCGGATACGGCAAGGCGCGTGGCGAAGTTATCGGTGCCGTCCAGCACCAGGTCGGCGCCCGCGATCAGCTGTTCGACATTGTCTTGCGTGATGCGCCGGTCATGGATCGACACCTCCAGCTTCTCGTCGAAGTTGGCGAGCCAGCGGCGCGCGGAGACGGCCTTGCCATGGCCGATATCGCGAGTGGTGTAGATGGTCTGGCGTTGCAGGTTGCTGGCCGAAACCTTGTCGTCGTCGATCAGCGTCAGGTGCCCCACGCCCGCGCCCGCCAGGTATTGCAGCGCCGGGGCGCCGATGCCGCCAAGGCCCACCAGCACGACATGCGCGCGCGCAATCGCCGCCTGCCCCGCGCCGCCGATCTCGGGCAGCACGATATGGCGGGCGAAACGGTTCAGCCGGTCTTCGGACAGGGGGTGAGGGTGCTCACTCATCAGCTCCTCCCTACCCGGAATTGCGCCCGGGTAAAGCGGTGCAAGGGGCGATCAGGCCAGCGGGGCGAGCGGCAGCAGCCGCGAATCGACCAACGCGGCGGTGCGATGGGCAAGGATCGCGTTCATTCCGGGCATCTGCGCAAAGGCGAAGAACGATTCGAGCGAGCTCTGTTCCACCAGCATGGCAAGGTCCCACCGCTCGTCTTCCGGGCCGATCAGGAATTGTCCGCCTTCTCCCTTGAACACCAGCTTCCCGCCGCTGGCTTCGAGGTGCGGCTGCACCTGTTCGACATAGATGTCGTAAGCCGCCGCTCCGCTGATCGGTTCGGCGGGCGCGAGTTCGGGCGCGTGCGAATAGTCGGCGACCTCGCGAAAGCGCAGCAGGTTGAGCATGACCACCGGCCCCTCGATCCCCCGCATGAACAGCGCGCGGCCCAGTTCCTGGGTGGCTTCGAGATAGGTCGTCATGATGGGCAAGTCCTTTTCTGGCAGAGTCCCGCGGCGCTGGTGACAGCAAGCTGCATGCTTGTCGACAAGCCAGTGGATCGGCTGCGCACAAGCCTGTGCATTGCCGGTGCACGGCCCGCGAGTGCAGGCCGTGGAAGGGTGTGTGGAATGAGGGTGGAAAGCCTGCCGAAAAAAGGACTGGTCCGGCGGCTTGGCAGGGCCGCGCCGTCGGTAGCTTCCGTTCCTAGCTTTCCAGCTGGCGGAGCAGGCTGCGCACGTCGCCATCCATGTCGGCATCGCGCTGGCGCAGGTCCTCGATCAGGCGCACGGCGTGGATTACCGTGGAATGATCGCGGCCCCCGAACTTGCGGCCGATTTCCGGATAGCTGCGCGGCGTCAGCACCTTGGCGAGGTACATGGCCACCTGGCGCGGGCGCACCACCGCGCGGGCGCGACGCTTGCTGCTCATTTCAGAGCGGTCGATGCGATAGAACTGGCACACCGTGCGCTGGATCTCGTCGATGGTGATGCGGCGGCGATTGGCCGAGAGGATATCGGTCAGCTGTTCCTCGGCCAGCTGCAGCGACACTTCCTGCCCGGTGAGCTGGGCATAGGCGATCAGCTTGTTCAGGCCGCCCACCAGTTCGCGCACGTTGCGTGAAACGGTGCGGGCGAGGAAGTCGATCACGTCCTCCGGCACTTCCAGCGGGGCGAACTTGGTCAGCTTCGATTCCAGGATCGCTCGGCGCAGTTCGATGTCGGCGGGCTGGATGTCGGCCACCAGGCCCATCGACAGGCGCGAAAGCAGGCGCGGTTCCACCCCGTCCAGCGCCTGCGGGGCGCGGTCGGCGGCGAAGACCAGGCGCTTGCCCTCGGCCAGCAGCGCGTCGATCGTGTAGAGCAGTTCTTCCTGCGCAGAAGCCTTGCCGATGATGAACTGGATATCGTCCACCAGCAGCAGGTCGAACCCGCGCAGCCGCGCCTTGAACTCGATCATCTCGTTCGACTTCAGCGCCTGCACGAACTCCACCATGAAGCGCTCCGCGCTGCAGTAGAAGATGCGCGCCCGCGGGTGCGTCTGCAGGTAGGCGTGGCCGATCGCGTGCAGCAGGTGCGTCTTGCCCTGGCCGGTGGCGGCTTTCAGGTAGAGCGGGCTGAACTGCGGCTTTTCCGCCTTGGCCATGCGTTCCGCCGCGTTCTTGGCCAGCACGTTGGTGCTGCCGGTAACGAAGGCGGCGAAGGTCTGGCTGGGATCGAGGCCGACGCTGGCGGTGAAGCCGTCCTCGCCGATCGATTCCATCGCCAGCGACGCATCGTTGGCGGCGCGGTGGCCGAAACCGTCCTGCCCGCGCAGGTCGAGGTCGGCGATCTTGCGGCGACCGGGATGCACCTTGATGGCGATGTGGCGCACGTCGCTGCTGGCGATCTTCCAGGCCAGCGACAGGCGGTCGTGATAGCGGTCCTCAACCCAGCTGGCCGAAAACTCGGTCGGCAGGAACAGGTCCAGCGTGCCGGTTTCGGGGTCGAGCTTGCCCAGCTGGATCGGCTTGATCCACTGGGTGAAGAGCTGGTGACCGAGATCTTTCCTGAGGCCCTGGCTGATGTCAGCCCAATCCGCCGCAAGGTCGATCGCCTGCTGTTCTTCCATGTTGTCTTCGCTGCCCTCTGTCTTCGCCGCGTTGTTGCGCCCGCTGTGCGGTCCCATCCGAATCATCGCCTTCCAAACCCCAAATAAATCCGAATGCCGGCCTGCCCGACGTCCCCTGTTGTGTTTCGACCCCGAGAGCCTCGACTGGTGACAAAACTTCCCCGTCCGGTGAGCGCGGGTTGCGCACACCGATCCACTTGTCGAAAACTCATTGTTGATGGCCGCGACAGCGTTCGTCGTGGCCGGAAGTCTGTTATGAAGGACTCCCGACGAAGCTCAAGAGGGCCCTGTCAAAAATATTTAAAAAATGGTCATTGACAGGCCGCAGTCCCGCAGACTTCCGTTCAAACCCCTGAAAAACAAAGATTAGTTTGTGACAGTCTCGCGAATCGCGGGATTCCCTACACTTACGCGCAAGCGCCTCGGGCATCTTTTGCACATGCGAAAAGGGCCGGTGGGAAAACCACCGGCCCCTGCTGTAATCTGTTCCGATTACGTTCTGCTGATCGGCGCGCTGGCGACCCGAATCGGGTTGCCGCAGCAGCGAATCAGAGAGCGGCGACGCGCTTGCTCAGACGGCTCATCTTGCGAGCCGCGGTGTTCTTGTGCAGCACGCCCTTGGCAACGCCGCGGGCGATTTCCGGCTGCGCGCTCTTCAGCGCGGCCTGTGCTTCGTCCTTGTTGCCTTCGGTGCAGGCCGTTTCCACCTTCTTGATGAAGGAACGGATGCGGCTCATGCGGGCACCGTTGATTTCGGCGCGGCGGTTGTTGCGACGGATGCGCTTCTTGGCTTGCAGCGTATTGGCCATGTCTGTCCTTGTTTCGAGCAGCCATGCCGCCCGTTGAAATCCTGTTCTAGGTAAAGCTGAATCGGCAGCAGACCTGCCGGAAAGCGGCGCAACTAGTTTGTCCGAGGCAAAAGGTCAAGGATTCTCCTACTTCTGGCACGAAGGGCAGAACCATGTGCTGCGCCCACCTTGCACGATCCGCCTTATCGGCGCGTTGCCGCAGCTCAGGCAGGTCTCTCCCTCGCGCCCGTAGACAAGGAAGCGCGTGGCGAAATAGCCCAGTTCGCCCGTCGGCGCGGCATAGTCGCGCAAGGTGGAGCCGCCGTCGCGAATCGATTGTTCCAGCACCTGCTTGATCGCGGGCACCAGATTTTCCAGCGCGGGGCGGTAGACGCGCCCGCCGGCCTTGCGCGGGTGCACGCCGGCGCGGTGCAGCGCTTCGCACACGTAGATGTTGCCAAGGCCCGCCACCACGTGCTGGTCGAGCAGCAGCAGCTTGATTGCCTGCTTGCGGCCCCTGATCGCTGCCCGCAGGTGATCGACCGTCAACGCATCGCCCAGCGGTTCAGGCCCCATGGCGGCAAAGGCGGGCCAGCTATCGAGCGCCGCCGTCTCCACCAGGTCGACATAGCCGAAGCGGCGCGGATCGTTGAGCGCGAAGCGGTGGTCTGCAGTCTCCAGCACGAGGTGGTCGTGCTTGTCCGGCGTGTCGGGATCGATTCGCCACCTGCCGCTCATGCCGAGATGGAAGATCATCGTCTGCGCGCGGTCGGTATAGATAAGGCCGTACTTGGCCCGCCTGCCCAGCGAAAGGACGCGCGCGCCTGTCAGCGATTGACCGAGGCCGGCAGGGAAGGGGAAGCGCATGTCGGGCCGCCCCAGCGTGACGCGCTCTATCCGCGCGCCATCGAGAAAGCGCGCCAGGCCGCGCACGGTTGTCTCTACCTCGGGAAGTTCCGGCATGGCCTGACCCTTTAACACCCTTTGCGCCGCGGGCAATTGCCCCTAAGTGCACCGGCATGAGCGAGCCAAAACCCGACACAGTCTCCTTCGGCTACGAAGATGTCGCCCCGGAAGAAAAGACCCAGCGCGTGGGCGCGGTCTTTTCCAATGTCGCGCGCAAGTACGACGTAATGAACGATGCCATGTCGGGCGGGATGCACCGCCTGTGGAAGGACCAGTTCGTGCGCCGCGTGAAGCCGCAGCCGGGCGAGGCCATCCTCGACATGGCCGGCGGCACCGGCGACATTGCCTTCCGCATGGCCGCCAAGGGTGCCGAAGTGGTGGTGGCCGACATCAACCAGGACATGCTGGACGTCGGCATCGAACGCGCGATGGAGCGCGGCCTCGATGGGCTTTCCTGGTCGTGCCAGAACGCCGAGGAGCTTACTTACCCGGACAAGCAGTTCGATGCCTACACCATCGTCTTCGGCATCCGTAACGTCACCCACATCGACAAGGCGCTGGCAGAGGCGCACCGCGTGCTGAAATACGGCGGGCGGTTCTACTGCATGGAATTCTCCACCACCGAGTGGCCGGGCTTCAAGGAAGTCTACGACCTTTATTCGCACAAGCTGATGCCGCAGATCGGCAAGGTGATCGCCAATGACGAGGACAGCTATCGCTACCTTGCCGAATCGATCCGCCGCTTTCCCAAGCCCGCCGAGTTCGAGGCGATGATAAAGAGCGCCGGGTTCGTGCGCACGCGGGTGGAAAAGATCCTCGGCGGCGCGGTGAACATCCATTCGGGATGGAAGGTATAGGGTGACGCGCCCGGCAACGCATATCTGGCGGCTCCTGAAATGGGGCCGCATCCTTGCGCGGCACGGTGCCTTGCGCGGGATCGAGCGCGATCCCAACACGCCGGGCCCGGTGAAGCGGCTGTGCCGCCTGGCGCGCTTCGGCACGATGCAGCCGCGCGAGCCCGACTATGCCGGCGCCTTTCGCGAGATCGGCCCGGCCGCGATCAAGCTGGGCCAGACGCTGGCCACCCGGCCGGACCTTGTCGGCGACGAAGCGGCGAAGAACCTGCTGAGCCTGCAGGACAGCCTGCCGCCCGTTCCGTTCGAGGCGATCAGGAACCAGATCGAGAGCAGTTTCGAACGACCGCTGGAAGAGCTTTTCACCGAGATCGATCCCGATCCGGTGGGCGCGGCCTCCATCGCCCAGGTGCACAAGGGCGTGACCACCGATGGCCGCGTGGTGGCGATCAAGGTGCTGCGCCCGGGTATTCGCGAAAAGTTCGCCCAGGATATCGCCACTTATGAATGGGCCGCAGCGCACCTCGAGGCGATGGGTGGCGAGGCCCGCCGGCTGCGCCCGCGCCTGACCATCGCCAACTTCAAGCGCTGGACCAATTCGGAACTCGATTTCCGGCGCGAGGCGGCTTCGGCTTCCGAACTGGCCGAAGCCATGCGCGGTGTGCACGGCTACGAGATCCCCGAGATCGACTGGGACCGCACCAATGGCCGGGTGCTGACCATCGCGTGGATCGACGGCGTCAAGATCAGCAATATCGAGGCGCTGCAGGAAGCCGGGCACGACCTGCCCGACCTTGCCAGCCGGCTGGTGCTGGCCTTCCTGACGCAGGCAATCAGCGGCGGGTTCTTCCATGCCGACATGCACCAGGGCAACCTGTTCGTGAAAGCCGACGGCACCATCGCCGCGATCGATTTCGGCATCATGGGCCGCATCAATCGCCGCGCACGGCAATGGCTGGCGGAAATTCTCTACGGCCTCATCACCGGCAACTATCGCCGTGTGGCGGAAATCCATTTCGAAGCGCAGTACGTTCCCAGTTATCACTCGGTGGAGGAATTCGCGACCGCCCTGCGCGCCGTGGGCGAACCGATGCGCGGCAAGCCGGTGAGCGAGCTTTCCGTCGGCCAGATGCTGGACGGGCTGTTCGCCATCACCCGCGATTTCGACATGCAGACCCAGCCGCACCTGCTGCTGCTGCAAAAGACCATGGTGATGGTAGAAGGCATCGCCACCCAGCTGCATCCGCAGATCAACATGTGGGACGTATCCGCCCCCTATGTGCGCAGCTGGATCCGCGACGAACTGGGCCCCGAAGCCGCGATTGCCGACCGGATCCGCACCGATTTCGACACCCTGCTGGGCCTGCCCGACCTGGTGCGCCGGATAGAGGACCGCTTCCCGCCCAAGGGTGGCGCGCCCGAGCCGCCGCCGCTGCCGGAGATCGAGCTGGTGTGGGAACGCCGCCAGCGAAAGGGGCGCGGTTGGCTGGGCTATGTCACCGCTGCCGTGGTGGGCGGTGCCGCCGTCTGGGGCGCCAGCCTTGCCGGCTTGATCGGCTAGAGCGTCTGGGGGAAATCCGGCCGCCTCGCTTGAGCCCGCGCCGCTCCCGGTCCACACCCTCGACATGATCGATCCGCTGGCATGGTGGGAAACCCTTGGCAGGCCTTTCGCGCGCCTGCCGCGCTGGGCCGCTGCCGCGGTCTTGGTGCTGCTGGCCACCAGCATGGCCTGGGCCGCCGTGGCCGTGGCGCCGGTGGACCAGGCAGAGACCGAGCGGGTCGAAGCCGAGCCTGATAATTCGGAAGGCGACCTTGCGCTCTACGCGGCGATTTCCGAGCGGGTGATGGCGGGCGAGGATTATTACCAGGCCGCCGTGGACGAACAGCGCGCGCGCAACTATCCGCTGCGCCCCTTCGTCACCGTGCGCCTGCCCACGCTTGCCTGGCTGCACAACAGCCTGGGCCTGGACGGCGTACGGATGCTGCAACTCGTGCTGTTGCTGGGCTGCCTGTTCGGGCTTTACCGGCGGCTGCCCGCGTCCATGCCACTGGCAGAGCGAGCGGGCACCCTGTTCATGCTGACGCTGGGCGGGGCGGCGGTGATGGCGCCCAATTCGGCGCTGATCCACGAATTGCTGGCGGGCCTGCTGCTGACGCTGGCCTTCGTGCTCTACACCCCGCAGCGGTGGTGGCCCAGCCTGCTTGCCGCAGGCCTGGCGCTGGCCGTGCGCGAACTGGCCGCGCCCTTCGTGCTGCTGTGGCTGGGCTTCGCCGTGCTGGAGAGGCGCTGGCGCGAGGTGGCGGCGCTGGCTGCGCTGCTGGTCGTGTTCGCGGGCGTGATGTACCTGCATTACCTTGGCGTTGCCGCGCAGCGCCTGCCGGGCGATCCCGCCTCGCAAGGCTGGGATGCCATGATGGGGCCGGCCCTGCCGCTGATGGCGCTTTCGCGCCTTACCGCGCTGCTGGTGCTGCCCGTCAGCCTGGCCGCGCCGCTGGCGATCCTGCCGCTTGCGGGCTGGCTGGGGCTGGGGGGGCGCACGGGCCTGTTCGCCGCGATCTGGTTTGCCGGTTTCTTCCTTGCCATGGCGCTGTTTGCCCGGCCGGAGAACTTCTATTGGGTGCAACTGACCCTGCCGGCCTATATCGCGGGCCTTGCCCTTGCCCCGCGTGCGATTGCCGATCTTTTCCGATCCGCGAGGGGCACTGCCTAAAGGCAAACTTAACCATCATTTGCGATGTGGCCTGCTTGGACTATTAGCGGGCCTATGAGCCGATGCTGCAGCAGCGGATAGACACAGACGAACGGGAGGCACAGTCGACCAGTCCTCGGATCCTGCTTGTGGTGGGCGGCGGCATCGCTGCCTACAAGTCGTGCGAACTCGTCCGCCTGATTGCCAAGGGCGGGGGCGAGACCAATTGCGTGCTTACCGAAGGCGGCGCACAGTTCGTCACGCCGATGGCGCTGGCCGCGCTGTCGGGCAACCAGGTGCATACCTCCCTGTGGGACCTCAAGAACGAGGCCGAGATCGGCCATATCCAGCTGAGCCGCGAGGCTGACCTGGTGGTGGTGTGCCCAGCCACGGCAGACCTGATGGCGAAGATGAGCGCCGGGATTGCCGACGACCTTGCCACCACGCTGATCCTTGCCACCGACAAGCCGGTGCTGGCCGTGCCCGCGATGAACGTGAAGATGTGGGAGCATGAGGCGACCCAGCGCAACATCGAATGGCTGCGAGAATCCGGCGTGCGGGTGATGACGCCCGACGAAGGCGCCATGGCCTGCGGCGAATTCGGCCCCGGCCGCCTGCCCGAACCGGAAATGGTGTGGCTGGAAATCGCCGACATGCTGGGCCTTGATCCGGGTATCGCGGGACAGGATATCGAGGATTACCTGCGCGCCGTGGAAGCTGGCGCGGAAGAGGAAGACTACGAAGACGACAGCGACCTGGGCAAGGATCAACCCGGAGGCCTTGCCGGCATGCTGGCAAGCATCATCCCGCGCTCCAACCCGCGCAGGATCGAGGAAGACGAAGTCACCTACGATGACGAAGGGGAAGGCGAGGAACTGGAAGGCGAGACCGCCTATACCGGCCCCGACCTGCCCGAGCCGGACTATTCCGGCGCCGAACACCTGATGGCGACCAAGGGCAAGGCCAAGGCCGCCCCACCGACCGACCGCGAGGCGATCAACCACGAGGTGAACGCGCGGCAGGAAGCCCCGCAGCCGTTCGAGGGGGAGGAAGCCGCTGCGCCGGTCAACCCGCTGGAACCCGGCCACGTGCAGTCGCCCGAACTCGACCCGATCGATACCTTCGACCCGCTGGCGGGCCAGCCCGCCTTCGAGCAGGATATCGAGCACCGCCCGCTGTACGGGAAGCATATCCTCGTCACCGCCGGCCCCACGCACGAGCCGATCGACCCGGTGCGCTACCTCGCCAACCGATCCAGCGGCAAGCAGGGCTTTGCCATTGCCGCCGCTGCTGCCGCGGCAGGCGCCAAGGTTACGCTGGTGACTGGCCCCGTGCACCTGCGCACCCCGCTGGGGGTGGAGCGGATCGATGTCGAAAGCGCGGAAGACATGGCCAAGGCCGTGCGCGAGGCGCTGCCGGTGGATGCCGCCGTGATGGCCGCCGCCGTCGCAGACTGGCGGACCAAGGATTACAACGACATCAAGATCAAGAAGCGCGGCGCTGCCCCGCCGGCGCTGGTGCTGACCGAGAACCCCGATATCCTGGCCAGCGTGGCGGCAAATCCGAAGCGGCCCGACCTGCTGATCGGCTTTGCCGCAGAGACCAACGACGTGGTCGACAACGCCCGCAAGAAGCGCAAGAGCAAGGGCGTCGACTGGATCGTGGCCAACGATGTCTCGGGCGACGTGATGGGCGGGGACAACAACCAGGTGCACCTCGTCAAGGAAGGCAAGGTGGAGCATTGGGACCCGATGACCAAGCAGGACGTGGCCCACAAGCTGGTCGAGGAAATTGCCGGGAAACTGACTGCCGATGACTGATCGTATCCCCGTCAAACTCAAGCGCCTGCCGCACGGGCACGGTCTGGACCTGCCCGCCTATGCCACCGAAGGCGCAGCGGGGATGGACGTGGTCGCGGCAGAGAATGTGACGCTGCGCCCCGGCGCGCGCCACGCGGTGGCCACCGGCTTTGCCGTCGCCATCCCGCCGGGCTACGAGATCCAGGTGCGCCCGCGTTCGGGCCTTGCGCTCAAGCACGGCATCACCGTGCCCAACACGCCCGGCACCATCGACAGCGACTATCGCGGCGAGCTGAAGATCATCCTCATCAACCATTCGCAGGACAATTTCCCCATCCAGCGCGGCGACCGCGTGGCGCAGCTGGTGATCTCGCCGGTGACGCAAGGCGAGTGGGAAGAGGTGGACGAACTGGACGAGACGACACGCGGCGAAGGGGGCTTCGGCTCCACCGGGGGGCACGGGGCGCTGTGAGCGCCCGGTGAAGCTTGCTGTCCGCTCTTGGGGTGGGAAGCAGACGTCAGAAAATACACTACGATCCTTCGAGTATCCCCGCCTTTAGCATCTCAAACTCATCTTCCGATATGATCCCGCGATCACGCAGGTCGCCCAGCCGCTCCAACTCACTCAGCACGTCCCCGGACCCGGAAGCCATCGGACCAGTCACCTGTGCCGCATCTTCGGCCGGCACGGGCTCGGTTTCCGCATCGGCAACCTCCGGGCGCACACGGTCGAACACTGTGGTGGAGACTTCGCCGTCTCTGAAGTATTCGACTTCGAACTCTTGCATGCCGAAAGCCTTTTCGGTTGCCACGTAAAGCGAGCCGCGCCCCGCGACGGGTTCACCGGCAATGCTCAGGATAACGTCACCGACAGCAAGGCCTGCCAAATCGCCCGGTCCTTCGGGAAGGATCTCTTTCACACCAAGCCCGCGGCGAGGGCTCCTCACAGCGTTTGCCCGCAGACCCAGTTCGACCCTGTTCGTTGCCAGCGGAAGCGGGCCACCAGCTCCTGTTCCGTTCCCGTCGCCATCGTTGCTGTCAGAACCACTGGTGGTGCCGGCCAGCAAGCCGAGCGCAGCACCCGCTCCGCCGCCCAGGGAAGCGCCAAGTGCGGCCCCGGCTAGGCCGCCCAACAGATCCGGCCCTTCACCGTTTCCTCTAGCACGCTGCTCAACGTATCGGACGTTGTCCTCGTTGCGTGCCGCATCGAGCAGGTATCCGAATCCCGCATCCTGGAAGGCGCGGATGGCGTCTTCCTTCTCCCGGTCCAGCGCATCCTCCGCCGCGAGAAGCAGCTGTTCCTCACGCGTCAGGACTGCGTATTCCTCATCATTTTCCAAAGCGTGCACGCCGTTTTCCAGCAGGTATCGTACGCGAGCATAGCTGTCCCAGTAGATCGCGATGCGCAGGAGCGTAGCAGAGTTGCCTTCCCCGAATTCGCTTGCCTCGTAAGCCGACAGGACGTCCGGCGTCAGCAGCAATTCAAGCGCACCCATCTCCCCATTCTCGAAAGCGCAATAGGCGGCCCGACGGATGGTATCGAACGACACATCGCGAAGATCAAAGCCGGCATCAAATAGCGCCTGCAGAAGGTCGACCCGACCACGACAGCCCATCCGGCGGAAGTCGCCCCGCTCGTCTTCCACATAGGCGCTGGCATTGCCGCCATATTCTGTCTGGATGATGTTTCTAAGTTCCTCAACATCATCAGGCATGGCCTGAGCAGGAGTGGCCAGAAGGAGCGAAGCAGGCGCGAGAGCAATCGCAAGCTTGAAACTATCCATTACGTTCTTGTGCAAAAGGGGGCGGACCTTTGCAAGATCTTGGAAGTCGAGTCTTCGCGAATAGGCGGCTTCTGCGAATGACCGCAATTGGGTCGTGAGCAGGCCTGCAGAGGCGAGCATCCCATCAAGGCCAGCCTAGTCGTAGATCAGCATCAGGTAGTAGCCGCGCAGCAGGCCGGGCACGGCCTCGCCAGCGGCATTGCGCGCGGGGCGGTATTCGCCGATGTCGCGGAACATCCGGCACACCCCGCGGGCATCGCGCGGGCGCCAGTTGGGGGATTGCAGCACGCAGTCGTCCACTTCGCCCGCCTCGTTAATCACCAGCCGCACCTGCACCATCTGGCTGGAACGGTTGATGAGCATGGCCGGAGGTCGGATGATGGCGCGCACCACCTGCCGCCCGTTCTCGATTACCGGCGGGCTGGCCAGGTCGGCTGCGGGCGGCACGTCGAGGTCCCAACTGTCGAACAGGGCCTGCTCGCAGGCGCGCAGCTCGGCCAGCGCATCGGCCATCGGGCCAAGCTCCAACGAGAGCGGCTCCATCTCGTCGGTATCCACGGTGAGGCGTGTGGCTTGCGGATCGAACCACACGTCCATCGAAACGTCCCACTCGGCTGACCAGGCATAGCCGAAGCGCAGGCCCCCGTCGGGGCGATAGGTGAGGAAATTCAGCGTCCCGGCATCGCCGCGCTGGCCGACGATGACGTGCAGGTCCTGCATGTCGGCCACGTCGCCGAAGCCGGCGCTCCCGATGCGGGCCTTGTTCGAATTGCGCGGCAGGTCCTCGCCTTCCAGCGTGATGCGAAGGCTGCCCATGGGGCCGTAGGAATAGAAATAGAGGGTGACCGGTTCGCCAGCCCCACCGAACTCGCGCGAGAGGGCGCAGTATTCGTCCCTTTGCTCGACGCTCCACGCGCCTTGCGGTTCGTAGGTTCGCGACTGGGCCTGTGCCTGCCCGCCAGTGCACAGCGCGGCGGCAGCGATGATGGCCGAGGTGGCGGCTCTGGTCATGGTTCTCCCCTTCGCAGCAAGGCTAGCTGTTGATAGCGCACAACAAAAGGGTGGCTACCCCGTGCGGGAGAGCCACCCTCTTGTCTTTGCGTATGGACCTGCGATCAGCGCCCGTCGCGGCGCACGGGCTGGTCTTCCGGGGCGATGGAAATGCGCACGGTTTCGCCCGAGTTGCCGGGGAAATCGGTGAACATGGCGTCCACCAGGTTGGGCACCAGGTATTGCAAGCGGTTGGAGGTGGAGGCGGCCTGGGCATTGCCTTCGAACAGCCGCTCACCCGTCTGCGCGTCATCGATCTTCAGTTCGATCCCGCTGGTGTAGACGGTGTAGCTGGTCACATCCGGCCCGCGGTCGAAGAAGGGGTCGTACCAGCCGAAGCCCCAGCTGCGCGTCGGGATATAGGCGATGCGCGTGTTGCCGTCGCGGTCGCGGAACACGATCGGGCGGCGATAGGTACGCCACGGGCTGTAGAACGGATCGCGGAAGCCATAGCCAAAGCCCGAGGAGCGGATACGCTCGCGCCCGTCGTCCACGCCATAGTCGAAGCGCACCAGCAGCGTGGCCTCTTCGGGTGCGGCGGCCTGGACATAGCCCAGCTCTGCCATCTCGGCCTCGACGTAGTCGGCATAGAGCGCGAATTCGAGGCCGCCCGCCAGCGCAGGGTCGTCGGCCACGACGAAGAAGCTCTGGCCCGCAGGTGCAGGCAGGTGGCTTTCGAAGCGCGAGACGTCGGCGCGGAAGGGCGTGGCGCAAGCGGCAAGGCCCAGCGCAAGCGCGGGAATCGTCGCGAGCTTGAGCCCACGCGTGAAGGACAGGGATTCGAACATGGCAATTCTCTCTATTGGCGACCGTGCGCGCGCGGTCCCTCATTCCACGCCCGCAAATTTCTGCGATATGGCGTGCGATAGCAAGGACAGAGTGAACCGGGCTTGAACTGGTGCCGGGCCGTGATCCCGCGATTTCTCCGCGGTGGCAGGACCTTAGCCGCGCACGAGGCCCAGCGCCTTGTAGGCGGCGTCCAGCGTCGGCGTGCCCAGTTCACGCGCCTGCGCGGCCCCGCGCGCGAGAATCGCATCGAGCTGCTCGCGGTCGTCCTTCAGGTCCACGAACCGATCGCGGATGGGCGAGAGGACCGACACCATCAGCTCTGCCAGCGCGGGCTTGAACTGGCCGAAGCCTGCCCCGCCATGTTCGGTCAGCACCGCCTCTGCCGAGGTTTCCGCCAGCGCGGCGTAGATGGTGACGAGGTTGAGCGCCTCGGGACGCTCGGCCAGTCCCTCCACTTCGCTTGGGAGCGGTTCGGGGTCGGTCTTCGCCTTCTTCACCTTTTGCGCCATCGTGTCGGCATCGTCGGTAAGGGAGATGCGGCTCATGTCGGACGGGTCCGACTTGCTCATCTTCTTGGTCCCATCGCGCAAGGACATGATCCGTGCGGCCGTTTCGGGAATGTAGGGGTCGGGCAGGGTGAACACCGGCGCTTCTTCCGAAGCGAAATCGTTGTTGAACTTCTGCGCGATGTCGCGCGCCAGTTCCAGGTGCTGCTTCTGGTCCTCGCCCACGGGCACGTGGGTGGCCTGGTACAGCAGCACGTCGGCGGCTTGCAGCACAGGGTAGCTGAACAGCGCGACGGACTGGCCTTCGCGGTTCTTGCCGGCCTTGTCCTTCCACTGCGTCATGCGATTGAGCCAGCCCATGCGCGCGGTGCCGTTCAGCAGCCATTGCAGCTCTGCATGGGCGGGAACCTGCGCCTGGTTGAACAGCACGGTCTTGTTGGGGTCGAGGCCGCAGGCGACCAGCGTGGCGACCATTTCCAGCGTGGAATCGTACAGCTCTTTCGGGTCGTGCGGCAGGCTGATGGCGTGCAGGTCGGCGAGGAAGATCAGGCAGGTGCCGTCTTGCGCCACGGCCTCGTCCTGCAGTTTCACGTAATTGCGGATGGCGCCCAGGTAGTTGCCAAGGTGGGGCTTGCCCGTGGGCTGGATTCCGGAAACGACGATCATCGAAGAAACTCTCTTGTAATAGCTGTTTGGCAGCCCGTCAGGCCCGGGCCGGAGGCGCTTGGATCAAGCGTGCCCCAGCCATCGCCAGGCCGCCCGCCCACGCACTGCGAAACGCAGCGGAGCCGAACCGGTCGAGAGGGTCATTGCAGTCATGGCAGCGCGCCTTAGCACAAGGGCGCGGCGGGGCAAGCAGGTCAGCGCCAGGTCTGTCAGCCTTGCGGTTCGCGCTTCTTCGTGAAGGCGGCAAGCCGTTCGCGGCTGACCGCGCCGATGGCGAAGGCAACGCCGAAATAGACCACCACCGCGCAGGCGACGAGCACGCCCAGCGCCAGCAGCCGCGCGAACAGGCCGGCGGCGTAGTAATCTACTAGCAGGTCGCGGGTGTAGTAGAGCGCGGCGCCCATGGCGGCAGCGGCCACCAATTGGCCGGCAAGGCGTCCCAGCAGTGGCCAGTCGAGCGCATAGTGCCCGCGCATCCGCAGCACGGCGTAAAGGATGGCGCAGTTGAGCCACGCGCCGATCACGCTGGCCGCAGCCACGCCTTCAACCCCGAAGCGGTGGAGGAAGGCCACGTTGAAACCGATGAACACCGCCAGCGCGGCAAAGGCGGCGTAGACCGGCGTGCGCGTGTCGCTGCGGGCATAGAAGCTGGGCACCAGCACCTTTACCAGCACATAGGCAGGCAGGCCCGCCACCAGCATGGCCAGAACCCCGCCTGTCACCTGCGCATCGTCGGCATCGAACCGGCCACCCTGGAAGATCATGGTGATGAAGGGCACCGCGCACACCGCCAGCGCCACGGCGGCGGGCAGGGTGAGGAGCATGCCCAGCTCGATGGCGTTGGACTGCACGCGCGCAGCGCCTTGCTTGTCATTCGCGCCCACGAACTTGCTGAGCGTCGGCAGGATGGCGGTGCTGAGGGCAATGCCGATGATCCCCAACGGCAGCTGGTTCAGCCGGTCGGCATAGTTCATCCAGCTCACCGCGCTGCCTTCCAGCTGGTTGAGGAAATAGACCTGCAGCAGGGTATTGATCTGGTAGGCCCCGCCGCCGATCGCGGCAGGCAAGGCGATGATGCCCAGCCGCTTCACCTCGGGCGTCAGCCGCGGGCGGGAAATCCAGCGCGGGCGGAACCCTTCCTTGTGCGCCCAGTATACCAGCCAGGCCAGCTGCAGCACGCCGGCCACGGGGATGGCCCAGGCAACCACGTAGCCCATGGCGACGACCGTGCTGTCCAGGCCATTGGTGGCCTCTAACGCCAGCAGGGTGACGATCAGCACGAGGTTGAAGATGATCGGGAAACTCGCGCCCGGTCCGAAGCGCGAGACCGAATTGAGCATGCCCGTCAGCAGCGTCACCACGCTGACCAGCAGGATGTAGGGGAACATGATCCGCGCGAAATCGACCGAATAGTCGAACTTGGCAGCATTGATGGGCTTGTCTGCCAGCAGCCAGATCACGCCCGGCATGGCGATCTCGAAAATCGCGGTGAGCAGGATCAGCGCGGGCACGAAGACGGAGATCACGTCCTGCGAGAAGGCGCGCGCTTCGGCAAGGCCATCCTCGCCCGCCTCGCAGTGCCCCCCGTTGCCAGCCCCGTGCAGGCGCTTTGAGAACATCGGCACGAAGGCCGCCGAAAAGGCGCCTTCGGCAAACAGGCGGCGGAACACGTTGGGGATTATCAGCGCCTGGAACCAGGCATCGGTCACCTCGTTCGCGCCGAGCACGCGCGCGAAGATCATCTCGCGCGCCATGCCCGCCACCCGGCTCACCATGGTGAGCGAGCCGATCGTCCCGACGTTCTTGAGCAGGCTCATCGTTCAGGCGCCCGCTGCCAGCCTGTGGCTCAGCCTTCGCCGCCGGTCGGGGCTTCTGCCGCCGGGGCTGCGCCGCCCTGGCCTTCCGCCGCGCGCTGCTGCTGCATGCGCTGGACGTAGAGGCCGTTGAAGTCGATCGGATCGAGCATCAGCGGGGCAAAGCCGGCATCGCGGATCGCGTCGGAAATCACGCGGCGGGCGAAGGGGAACAGGATGCGCGGCGCCTCGGCATAGATGAAGGCGTGGCTTTGCGCCTCGTTCATGTTGCGGATGCCGATCAGGCCGCAATAGGCCAGGTCCACGATATAGGCGGTGCCCTGTTCCATCTTGGCGGTGACGGTGACCTTCAGTTCCACTTCGGTCACGTCGTCGCTGGCGGGCTTGGCGCCGATGTTGAACTGCACGTCCATCTTAGGCTGGTCCTGCCAGCGATAGGATGCAGGGGCGTTCGGGTTCTCGACCGAGAGATCCTTCACATATTGCGAGATGATGCCCGCCACCGGCGCGGTGTCGTTGCCATTGGGGGCGGCTGCGGTGTCGAGATTCTTGAGAACGTCGCCTTCGTCGGCCATGATTCGCTTGTCTTTCACTGCTGGTTGGGCGCGCATGGGGTTGCGCGCGGACAAAATTCTGGGCGCGCGCCTATCACCCCTTGCGGATGGCCGCAATGCCGCGCCTTGGCGAGGCGAAATCGCGGCAGACTGTTGCATGCGTGCTTCAGGGTTACTTAAGGCGAGCTTGTTCAATTGATATTGGTGCCTATCTCGGCCACAATAGGAGTTAACGCCCGCGCCTTGGTATCCCGTGGGCAGATTGGGAAAGTTTCGTGATCGTAGAAATCGTCATCCTCGCCATGATCGCCGCCTTCCTGGGCATGCGGCTGTATTCGGTGCTGGGCCGCCGGGCAGAGCATGAGGAAGAGATCATTCCCACCAACCGTTTCGAACGGCCGGACGAACAGTCCGCCCCGCAGGTGGTGGCGCAGCCGAATGTCGATTCCCCGCAAGGCGACCGCGCGCTGGCCGGTTTCCCGCCTGCCATCGAACGCGGCCTGCGCGAGATTTCCGGCGCCGACCGCAGCTTCGAACTGCTGGGCTTCCTCGAAGGCGCGAAGGGCGCCTACGAAGTGGTACTGGAATCGTTCTGGAAGGGCGACAAGGACGAGCTGAAGGAACTGTGCGACGACGATGTCTACGAGAGCTTCGCCTCCGTCATCGACGAGCGCAACGAAGCCGGCATCACCATGGACAACCGCCTGATCCGGATCGAGGACGTGACCGTTCATTCCGCCCAGCTGGACGGCAAGATGGCGCGCATCGCCGTGCGCTTCGTGTCCGACATTGCCAGCGTCAGCCGCGACAAGGACGGCAACGTGATCGCCGGTTCGCTGGACGATGCCGTGGAAAGCCGCGACATCTGGACCTTCAGCCGCGACGTGCGCAGCAACGATCCGCAGTGGCTGCTCGACGAGACCGACCAGGGCTGATAGCGCCCGGCGCGTGACCACCGCGCGCCTCTTCACCTGTCTGGCAACGCTTGCGCTTCTGGCGGGCTGCTCGCGCATCATTCCCCCAGGCGGGGATGGGCAACCCAGCCCGGTTGCGCCCAATGCGGCGATCCTTGGTGTCTCTGCCGGGCCTGCCTTTGCCGAGCTGCCCATTCGCCCGATCGATGCCAGCCACGCGCTGGATGCCTTCGTCGCCAGCTGCCACGTGCCGCGCACCCGCGAAGACGTGTCGGGACTGACGCAGCCCGACGACTGGATCGGCCCATGCGATGCGGCGACGACCTGGCCACGCACCGATGCCGCCGCGTTCTTCGCCGCCTGGTTTACTCCGGTGGTGGTGGGCGACGGGCAGGCCTTTGCCACCGGCTATTTCGAACCGCATATCGCGGGCAGTGCCACGCGCCGCGAAGGGTTCGACGTGCCCGTCTACGGCGTGCCGGAAGACCTGGAGCGCTGCTGGCGCGACGGCACGCCCGAAGCCGAACGCGAGGGGCGCCCGCCGTTGTCGCGCCGTACGCCGGACGGTCGTTGCGTGCCCTATTACACCCGCGGCGAGATCGAGGACGGTGCGCTGGAAGGGCGCGGGCTCGAAATCGGCTGGGCAGCGGACCCGGTGGAATTCTTCTTCCTGCAGATCCAGGGCAGCGGCCAGCTGATCAGTCCCGAAGGCGAAGTGCTGCGCATCGGCTATGCCGGGCAGAACGGCCATGCCTACACCGGCATCGGCGGGGTGATGCGCGAGCGCGGGCTGCTGGGCGACGGGCCGGGGCAATATCCCGGCTCGATGCAGGGCATCATGCAATACATTCGCGAAAACCCGGCGGATGGCGACGCGCTGATGCGCATGAACGAAAGCTGGGTGTTCTTCCGCGTGCTGGAAGGGGCAGGGCCGCTGGGCTCCATCGGCGTGAAGGTGTCGGCAGGGAACACGGTCGCGGTCGATCCCGATTTCGTGCCTTACGGGGCGCCCGTGGTGCTCGACCTCGACCGCGACGAGGCCGATGGCCTGTGGGTGGCGCAGGATACCGGCGGCGCGATTACAGGGCCCAACCGCTTCGACACCTTCTGGGGCGCAGGCCAGCGCGCGCGCGACACCGCCGGCGGGATGAGCGGGCGCGGCACCGCGCTGGTGCTGTTGCCGCTTGCCTCGGCAGCAAGGCTGGGCGTGGGGGACGAGCGATGAGCCGGGCGCCGCGCGGCCTCTCGCCCGAGGAAAGCGCGCTGTGGAACAAGGTGGCCTCGACGGTGAAACCGCTGCACCGGACGCCGCCGGCAAAGGCGGATGCGGACCACGCCAAGCCTGTCGGCAACCCTCCTTCGCCTGTTCCGCAGCCCAAGAAACTGAAGCAGCGCCACAGCCACGTGCCGCTGCACCACCCCGCACCGCAGCCCACTGCTGCGCCGAAACCCTCGCCGGGCCTCGACTCGCACTGGGAGCGCCGCCTGTCGCGCGCGGGGATGGACCCCGATTTCACGCTCGACCTGCACGGCCACACGCTGGAACAGGCCTATCGCCGGCTCGACAGCGGCATAACCCAGGCCAAGGCCATGGGCGCGCGGCTGGTGCTGGTGATTACCGGCAAGCCGCGCCCGGTCCACGCTGCCGACCGGGCGGAACGGCGCGGGGCGATCCGGGCCAAGATCCTCGACTGGCTGGCAGCGGGCCAGCACGCCGGAGACATTGCCGCGATCAGGAAGGCGCACCGCCGCCACGGGGGCGAGGGTGCGCTTTACCTGGTGCTGCGTCGCCAGCGATAGCGCACTAGCCCAGCAGCATCACGTTCATCAGCCGCCCTTCGCCCAGGAAAGCCCAGACGCCGGGGATCATCAGCGCGCCAAGGAACAGGCCGACGATCTCGTTACGATGCCCGCGAATGTCGCCGCGGCGCGCCTTGGATACGATCAGCCAGGCCGCGCGGTAGGTGACGGGTACGAAGATGTGGATCCAGCTGAAATGGGTGCCGTTGTAGATGAACAGCGTGGCCGTGGCTGTCACCACCATCAGCGCCACCCACAGCTTGCCCAGTTGCTTGTGCAGGGCCGTGCCCTTGGGTGCCAGCAGCAGGTAGAGGCCGAGCGGCACGCAGGGCAGCACGGTGGTGACGTGGATAGCCACCGCGATGTTCTGCAAATGCGGCAGGTCCGGCGTCTGGCCCAGCAGCGCGCGGGCAACGGCATAGAGGCACAGCGCGGTCATCACGCTGCCCGAGACGATCACGATCGCGCGCACCAGCGGGCTGAGGTCGAGGGCGCCGGCGGGACGGTGGAACGGGTTGGCATAAGTCAGGGCGTTCATGGCGGGAACTCCGTCTTGGTGGGTGTTGCAACCTTTCCTGCCGCGTGCCCGCTCGCCCGCAACGCGCCCTTCGCCGCCTGCCCGCGGTCTTCGTGAAATGCGCCTGTTCCCGAGGGTTTGCCACTTTACGAAGCGCGAACGGGCGCTAGTTTGCCGCTGCAATGACCCGCGCCACCACGTCCGGATCGCCGCTGTTGCGGCGCCTTATCGTCGACTTGTCGATCATGCTGGTGATCGGCGTGGTGCTGGCGCTGCTGGGCCCTTTCGGCAGTTTCAACGATCCGATCGAGCTGCGGCTGGTCTACTGGGTCGGCCTCGCGCTGGCGGGCTATGCCTGTTACTCGCCGATCACCGCCGTGGTGGTGCCGTGGGGCCGGAAACTGGACTTGCCCGAATGGGCGCTGTGGGTGGCCGCCGTGCTGATCGCGACTGTGCCGATGGCGCTGGCGATCTGGTCGCTGGGTTTCATCGGCCGCGATTTCCGCTGGCCGCGACTGGACGAGGCGTTCGGCACCTATGTCAACGTGCTGATCGTGGGGGCGGGGATCACCGTGCTGTTCCACCTGCTCGAACGTTCGCCTGCATTGCACCCGCGACAGGACGATGCGCCCGATCCTGCACCGGCATCGGCACAACCGGGCGCCCGGCCCGAACCGCGCTTCCTCGACCGCCTGCCGCCAGAAATCGGCACCGATCTGATCGCGCTGGAGATGGAGGACCACTACGTGCGCGCGCACACGGCGCTGGGCAGCGAACTGGTGCTGATGCGCATGCGCGATGCCGTGGCGGAGCTGGACGGGCTTGACGGCGAACAGGTCCACCGCAGCTGGTGGGTGGCGCGCGGCGCGGTCGCCGACATCAGGCGCGAAGGGCGCAACGTGCGCCTGGTGCTGGACAACGGCCTGGAAGCACCCGTCAGCCGGGCCAATGTCGGCCCGTTGAAGGGCAAGGGCTGGTTCTAGCCACCCGTGGCGCGGGCCCGGGCTTCGCTTTCGTCCAGCTTCAGGAAGCGCACGGCGTTGCCGAACAGGATATCGTGTTTCTGCTGCTCGGTGAGGTAGTCCGCGTCCTCTATTATCGCGATGCTGCGGTCCAGCATGTCGGGCCACACCAGTGAATCGGTGCCGAACATGATCCGGCCAGCCAGCCCGGCATCGACCAGATCGCGCAGGTAGGTGTGGAAGTCGTCCGACCAGGTGATCGGACCGCTGATTTCGACATACAGCTGCGGGTAAGTCCACAGCATCATCTTCAGCTCGTCGTGAAAGCCGAAGGCCATGTGCTGTATCGAGATGCGAAGGCCAGGATGGCGGCGCAGGATCGGCTCAAGCAGCAGCGGATTGCCTGTCGCCACGCTGAATTCGGGATAGAACGCGGCTGCTCCCGGCGGACCGAGACCCATGTGGTAGCCCACAGGAACGTCCAGCTCTTCTGCCAACGCCCAGTAGGGCCGCATGCGGTCGTCGTCCGGTTCGATGCCGACATACTGGTTGGTAACTTCGCCCAGCATCACGAAGCCGCCATCGGTAAACAGTCGGCGCATTGTCTCGATATCCAGCGGCGGGTTGCTGCGGCCCAAGCGCAGGTCCACGCTGGGAATGAAGCGATCCGGCGCGGCGGCCATCCATGCGCGTACGCGCTCGGGCGAGCCCTGCAGCAGGGCGATGGCATTGTTCGCCTCCAGCCGTTCGATCGTGCGTGCCAGCAGATCCTCATCGCTGGTTGCGGCGATCAGCGGATCGTCACATGCGGCATCGAACCAGGCTGCCCCGTACTGTTCGGCATAGGGTCGCGAGTGGTCGAGCACCGGCTCGTTATCCATCAGCGGCACGCAGTACTGCATTCCGGGCGGGTAATCCGCCACGGTGTCGGCATGGACATGCATGTCGATCACCGGTTGCCGCGCCAGTGCGGGGCCGACAGCAAGCAAGGCCAAGATGGTGGCGAGCAACAGGTGACGCATGAAAAACCCCCTATGTCCAAGAGGCTAACGCGAAATGCACAACAGAAAAAGGCCCCCGGCATAGCTACCGGGGGCCTCTTTGTTGCTGCCGTTCCGGCGACCGGGCTCAGGCCAGGTCGAAGCGATCGGCGTTCATCACCTTGGTCCAGGCGGCCAGGAAGTCCTTGACGAACTTCGCTTCGTTGCCGTTCTGGGCATAGACTTCGGCCACAGCGCGCAGCTGCGAGTTGGAGCCGAAGGCCAGGTCGGCGCGGGTGGCGGTCCACTTGTCCGCGCCGGTCTTGCGGTCCTTGCCGACGAATTCCTCTTCGTCCTCGTCCGTGGCTTCCCACCTGGTCGCCATGTCGAGCAGGTTCACGAAGAAGTCGTTGGTCAGCTGCCCCTTGCGGTCGGTGAACACGCCGTGCGCCGTGTTGCCGGTGTTGGCACCCAGCACGCGCAGGCCGCCTACCAGCACCGCCAGTTCGGGGATGGTCAGGCCCAGCAAGTCGGCCCGGTCGACCATCGCGTCCTCGGTCTTCACCGAAAGCTTGCCTGCACGATAGTTGCGGAAGGCGTCGGCGCTCGGCTTCAGCCAGTCGAAGCTTTCGGCATCGGTCTGCTCGTCACTGGCATCGCCGCGACCGCCGGTGAAGGGCACGCTGACGTCGTGCCCGGCATCCTTCGCCGCCTTCTCCACCGCTGCGCTGCCGGCCAGCACAATGGCATCGGCCATCGACAGGTTGCCGCGCAGTTCGTCGATCTTGGCCAGCACCTTGCCCAGTTCGGCAGGATCGTTGACCGCCCAGTCCTTCTGCGGGGCCAGGCGCACGCGGGCACCATTGGCGCCGCCGCGATGATCCGTGCGACGATAGGTCGAAGCCGAAGCCCAGGCCGCCTTCACCAGTTCGCTGACGGAAAGGCCGCTGCCAAGGATCGCGTCCTTGAAAGCCGACACGTCGGCATCGGACGGCGTGGTACCGGCCGGAACCGGGTCCTGCCAGATCAGGTCTTCATCCGGCACTTCCGGGCCGAGGTAGCGCGCCTTGGGCCCCATGTCGCGGTGAGTCAGCTTGAACCACGCGCGGGCGAAGGCATCCTTGAAGGCCTCGTGATCCTCGGCAAAGCGGGCGGAAATCTTGCGATATTCCGGGTCCATCTTCATCGCCATGTCAGCGGTGGTCATGATCGTGGGCACCTTGACATTGGGATCGCCGGCGGACGGCGCCATGTCTTCGGGCTCGGGGTCGATCGGCGTCCACTGCCAGGCACCGGCGGGGGACTTCACCTTCTTGTATTCGTACTTGAACAGCAGGCGGAAGTAGTTCTGGCTCCACTCGAAGGGGGTGTTGGTCCACGGCCCCTCGATACCAGAGGTGATCGCCGAATCGGGCAGGCCATCGGCATTGGGGTTGTCCCAGCCAAAGCCCTGCGCCTGGATCGGTGCGCCTTCGGGCGCGTCACCCAGCAGCGCGGCATCGCCGTTGCCGTGGCACTTGCCGAAGGTGTGGCCGCCGGCGGTCAGCGCGACGGTTTCCTCGTCGTTCATGGCCATGCGGGCGAACGTCTCGCGAATGTCGCGGGCCATGCCTTCCATGTCGTCGGGGTTGGCGCCGGGGCCTTCGGGGTTGACGTAGATCAGGCCCATCTGGATCGCGGCCAGCGGATCCTCGATGTCCTCGTAACCGCGCTCGGGCTCGATACGCGTCACAGCACCGGTGTTCACCCACTCGTCTTCGGTGCCCCAATAGACCTTTTCCGGGTAATAGACGTCGGGGCGTCCGCCGCCGAAGCCGAAGGTCGGGCCGCCCATGCTCTCGATGGCGACGTTGCCCGCCAGCACGAACAGGTCGGCCCAGCTCAGCGCATCGCCGTACTTCTGCTTGACCGGCCACAGCAGGCGGCGGGCCTTGTCGAGGTTGCCGTTGTCGGGCCAGGAATTGAGCGGGGCAAAGCGCTGCTGCCCCTCGCCCGCACCGCCGCGACCGTCATAGATGCGATAGGTGCCGGCAGCGTGCCAGGCCATGCGGATCATGAAGGGGCCATAGTGGCCATAGTCTGCCGGCCACCAATCCTGGCTGTCTGTCATCAGCGCAGTCAGGTCTGCCTTCACTGCGGCAAGGTCGAGCGACTTGAACGCTTCGGCATAGTCGAAATCGGGATCCATCGGGCTGGGGGAAATCCCGCGATCGGTAATCATGCCCAGCGGCATGGTATTGGGCCACCAATCCTCGTTGGTGCGACCCAGCAGCGGGCGTTCGCCCATGTCGTGCTTGAACGGGCATTCGCCGCTGATTGAACCGGTCTTTGCGTCCATTAGTGCTCTCCTCTCTCGTTACTTTCGACTCATCAATGCGGAAAGGATGCGCTTGATCCTGTAATCCGTCCAATCGATAAGTTGGAACTGATTGATCGGATATGGCGTTCAGGCGTCAGAGCGCTCGATTTTCGCGCCCGAAAGAAAAGACCCGGCGCCGTCAGTGACAGCGCCGGGTCCGAAAATGGTCCGTTCGGCAAGCGATCAGGCGGCGACCGCTTCCTCTTCGGTTGCGGCGTTGCGGATCAGGTAGTCGAAGGCCGACAGCGCGGCCTTGCTGCCTGCCCCCATGGCCACCACGATCTGCTTGTAGGGCACGGTAGTGCAGTCGCCCGCGGCAAAAATGCCGGGCAGGTTGGTGGCGCCGCGGCTGTCGATCTGGATCTCGCCATACTTGCTCAGTTCCAGCCCACTGTCCTTCAGCCATTCGGTGTTGGGCACCAGGCCGATCTGCACGAACACGCCTTCCAGCGCCACGTCGTGCTCTTCGCCCGATGCGCGATCCTTGTAGACCAGGCCGTTCACCTTGTTGCCGTCGCCGGTGATCTGCGTGGTCTGGGCGTTCACCAGAATTTCGACATTGGGCATGGAACGCAGCTTGTCCTGCAACACCTGGTCGGCGCGCAGCGCGGTGTCGAATTCCACCAGCGTCACATGGCCGACGATGCCGGCCAGGTCGATCGCGGCTTCGACGCCGGAGTTGCCGCCGCCGATCACCGCCACACGCTTGCCCTTGAACAGCGGGCCGTCGCAGTGCGGGCAATAGGCCACGCCCTTGTTGCGGTATTCCTGCTCGCCCGGCACGCCCAGCGCGCGCCAGCGTGCGCCGGTGGACAGGATTAGGCTGCGTGCCTTCAGCACGGCGCCGTTTTCCAGGTGTACCTCGTGCATGCCGCCATCCTGGGCGGCGGGCACCAGCTTTGCAGCCGTGGCGAGGTTCATCAGGTCGATGGATTCCTGCGCCTTCACCTGGCGTTCCAGGTCTGCCGTCAGCTTGGGGCCTTCGGTGTATTCGGTGCCGGGCAGGTTCTCGATCCCCAGCGTATCGTTCAGCTGGCCGCCAAAGCGTTCGGCCGCGATGCCGGTGCGGATACCCTTGCGCGCGGTGTAGATGGAGGCAGCCACGCCGCCCGGGCCGCCGCCCACCACCAGCACTTCGAACGGGTCTTTGGCGGCAAGCTTTTCCGCGGCCTTTTCGCTGGCGCCGGTGTCGACCTTGGCCAGCACTTCCTCGAGGCTCATCTTGCCATTGTAGAACGGCTCGCCATTCAGGAAGGTGGCGGGCACGGCCATCACGTCGCGCGCTTCGACCTCGTCCTTGAAGGTGCCGCCTTCGATCAGCGTGGCGGTAATGCGCGGGTTGGTGAGCGCCATCAGCGTCAGCGCCTGCACCACGTCGGGGCAATTGTGGCACGACAGCGAGAAATACATGTCGAAGTGGAGGTCTTCCTCCAGCGCGGCGATCTGGTCGAGCACGTCCTGCTCCACCTTGGGCGGGTGGCCGCCGGCCCACAGCAGCGCCAGCACCAGCGAAGTGAATTCGTGACCCATCGGCAGGCCGGCGAAACGCACCCATTTGGTGGCGTCGCTGGCGCGGCGGATCAGGAAGCTGGGCTTGCGCTCGTCATGGCCGTCGAAACTGGCGGTGACCTTGTCGCTCAGCGCGGAAATCTCTTCCAGCAGTTCGCGCGTCTGCGCGCTCTTGTCGTCATCGCCCAGCGAGGCGACGAGTTCGATCGGTTCGCGCAAGTTCTCAAGATAGGCCTTGAGCTGCTGCGTCATGGTGGCGTCGAGCATGTCTGTCTCCTTGGGGAAATGACGGTGAAACCGGCGTCGAGACCCGGGGCGGGAGGGGGGATGGGGGATGCCCCGGGTCTCTTCGCGACCCGAACCGGCCAATCGGGGGGAAGGTACCGGTGTCGGGAAGGGTGCGGGCGACCCGTGCAGGACCGCCCGCTTTGGGGATTGGTCGGGCTTAGATCTTGCCGACGAGGTCCAGCGAGGGAGCCAGCGTATCGCTGCCTTCTTCCCAGGCGGCCGGGCAGACCTGGCCGGGGTTCTCGCGAACGTACTGGGCGGCCTTGATCTTGCGGGTCAGTTCGTTGGCATTGCGGCCAACGCCTTCGCAGGTGATTTCCATGATCTGGATCACGCCGTCGGGGTCGACCACGAAGGTGGCGCGGTCAGCCAGGCCCATTTCCTCGCGCAGCACGTCGAAGTTCTTCGACAGCGTGTGCAGCTGGTCGCCCAGGAACGGGAACTTCAGCTTGGCGATCTTTTCCGAGGTGTCGTGCCAGGCCTTGTGGCTGAAGTGCGTGTCGGTCGACACGGCGTAGACTTCCACGCCCATCGACTGCAGCATTTCGTACTTTTCACCCATGTCTTCCAGCTCGGTCGGGCAGACGAAGGTGAAGTCGGCCGGATAGAAGAAGAACACGCTCCACTTGCCCTTCAGGTCTTCGTCGGTGACGTCGAAGAAATCCTTGCCGGCCTGGAAGGCGGTGGCCTTGAACGGCTTGATGGTGCTGCCAATGATACCCATTGCTGTATTCCCTTTTCTGGTTTGGTGTGTTTGTGAACTCAACGCGCCAGATAGAGATTGATGCATCGCAAAAAAGCGATTTTGTGCGATTGCTAACATCGAAATAATCGATCAAAGCCGAACACGTTTCGGAAACTGCAACAGGTATTGCGGTTTTTGCAATCCACCTGCTTTCCGATCGCGTCTCATCTCGTCGACGGTATCCCACATCCCCGCTTGCCGAGCTTGCGAGCATATCCCCTCACTGTTCTACTGCGCCTTCGACTACGAGCGACCAAAGGGGGGAACATGAAATATCCGATGCTTTTACTGACCTGCGCCGCGCTTGTCGCTTGCGGCGGGGCCGATAGCGAAGCGGACCTGCAAGACGAGATGGAGGCGGTAAACGAGGCCGTCGTCGGCGCGGGCAATACCGACCGCGAACTGGCGCTTGGCTTCGAGATCTATCCGGGTGCCGAAGTGCGGACCAACATGGGCGCAATGGGCATGTCCATGGCGCTGTTCACCACCAACGACAGTGCCGAGCAGATGCTCGACTATTACCGCGCGGAGGCCGAAAGCCGCGGCTTCGACCTGACCGCTTCCAGCCCGCGCGAAAACCAGCGCACGCTGCGTGGTACCAACGACAACGGCGATGAATTCAACCTGACGGTGACGAGCGAGGACATGAACGTCACGCTGGGCGATCTAACGATCACCGCGGCCGACTAGTCACCCGCACTGTGCGGTCCTTGCCCTGCTAAGGCTGCCCTACCTGGGCACGGTGCAGCAGCTTCTGGTCGGCCAGCACCAGTGCCATCATCGCCTCGACCACCGGCACGCCGCGAATGCCCACGCAGGGGTCGTGACGGCCCTTGGTGCGGATTTCGGTCGCTTCGCCTTCGCGTGTGACCGTATCCACCGGCGTCAGGATCGAGCTGGTGGGCTTGAAGGCCACCCGGCAAGTGACCGGCTGACCCGTGGAGATGCCGCCCGCGATGCCGCCTGCGTGGTTGGCGCCGAATTCGACGCCGCCGTCCGCGCCGGGGCGCATCGGGTCGGCATTGGTTTCGCCGGTATTGGTGACAGCGGCAAAACCATCGCCGATTTCCACGCCCTTGGTGGCGTTGATCGTCATCATCGCGGCGGCCAGTTCGCTATCCAGCTTGGCATAGATCGGCGCGCCCCATCCAGCGGGCACGCCTTCGGCCCAGCAGGTGACCAGCGCGCCCAGTGACGAGCCGTTCTTGCGCGCGTTGTCCACCAGTTGCTCCCACCGCGTGACCGTCTCGGCGTCGGGGCAGAAGAACGGGTTGCGGGCAATTTCCTCGCGGTCGAAGCGCGAATAGAGCAGCGGCACCTCGCCGATCTGCTCCACCCAGCCCGTGATCGTGACTTCGGGGATCACCTTGCGCGCAATCGCGCCCGCCGCCACGCGTGCCGCCGTCTCGCGCGCGCTGGAACGGCCACCGCCGCGATAGTCGCGAAAGCCGTACTTCGCGTCATAGGTGTAGTCCGCGTGGCCGGGGCGATAGGCCTTGGCGACTTCGGAATAGTCCTTGCTGCGCTGGTCGGTGTTCTCGATCATCAGGCTGATCGGGGTACCGGTGGTGCGCCCCTCGAACACGCCTGAAAGGATGCGCACTTCATCGGGCTCGCGCCGCTGCGTCGTATATTTCGACTGCCCTGGCCGCCGCGCGTCGAGGTAAGGCTGGATGTCCGCCTCGCTGAGTTCGATGCCCGGCGGGCACCCGTCGACCACCACGCCCAGCGCGGGGCCGTGGCTTTCCCCCCAGGTGGTAAAGCGAAAGACGCGTCCGAATGTGTTCCAGCTCATGGGACAGGGCCTTTGCGCGAAAGTTGCGCGCCTGTCGAGTAGCCGGACATTTTCCTACGCCCGGTCGCTGCCGCTAGCACCGCACCATGTCCTGCCTTGTCGCCTCTGCAGTGCCGCCGATCGAGGTCTTCGGGTGGGCTTGCGGTTTTGCTTCCAGGACAGTGCTCCATGTGCTCCACATTAGCGGCGCGCTTGCGGACAAATGCGCCTTTGCGCTGGCTTTCCGGATCGCTTGCGGGCAGGAACAAACCGCGCTCAAGCAGCGATAGCGCAGAGGGAAGCCCATGATCGCAAAGCTGACAGGCACGCTCGACGATACCGGTGAAGACTGGGCGGTGATCGACGTGGGCGGCGTGGGCTACCTCGTCCATTGCTCCACCAAGACGCTGGGCACGCTTGGTGCGCGCGGGGAGAGCTGCACCATCTGCACGCAAATGCAGGTGAGCGAGAACGACATGCGCCTGCTGGGCTTTGCCAGTGCGGAGGAACGCGACTGGTTCCGCCTGCTCGATACGGTGCAGGGCGTGGGCTCGAAGGTGGCGCTGTCGATCCTGTCTGCCCTGTCGACCGGCGAACTGCGCGATGCCTGCGCCGGCGGCGATGCTGCCACGGTAGCGCGCGCCAACGGGGTGGGGCCGAAACTGGCCGCGCGCATCGTCAACGAATTGAAGGACAAGGCAGGCGCGATGCCCGGTCCGGCTGCCGGCGGCGGCGCGGCAGGCGGCGTGGCGGCAACGCCCGCAGGCGGCGCCAGCGCCGATGCCATCGCCGCCTTGCAGGGCCTGGGCTTCAAGCCCGCCGTGGCCGCCCGCGCGGTGGCTGAGGCGCAGGGCGAACTGGGCGAAGGCGCCGGGGAAGCCGACTTGATACGCACGGCCTTGAAGAAGGCCGCAGGATAGGAGTGACATGATGCGAACCACTGTACTGGCCCTGGCCGCCCTGCTGATGACCAGCGCCCCCGCTGCCGCGCAGGGCTATCCCGACAGCTTCACCTACGGCCCGGTGTTCGAGGACTTCGGCCCCGTGGCCGACGTGGAGCTGGACGTGGAACTGCCCGCCGATGCCGCCTTCCGCCACGTGTTCGACGTGTCTGCTGCGGCAGAGCCCGGCACGGTCAGCCGCCACCTCGAAAGCGCGGCGCGCTTCATCAACATGCACGCGCGGGCTGGCGTGCCGGTGGACCGCATCCAGGTCGCCATCGTGGTGCACGGCGGTGCGGGCGCAGACCTGCTGCAGGCAGACGCCTATGCCGCGCGCAAGGACGGTGCGGAAAACGCCAACCTGCCGCTGATAGAGGCGCTGTTGGAACACGGCGTGCAGATCTACCTGTGCAGCCAGAGCGCCGCGGGCATGGGCCTGGCGAAGGAAGACCTGATCCCCGGCGTGCAGATGGCGCTGTCCGCCATGACCATGAACGCGCTGTTGCAGCAGCAGGGCTATACGCTGAACCCGTGATGCGGCGTTCTATCGCCTTTGCTCTGGTCGTAACGACCTTCGTCGGTGGAGTTGCGAGCGGGTGCTGGGCAGACGACTGGTTTGATCGGGACAGATGCCTCGACCGGGGCGGAGCATGGGATTACGAGCGCGAAACCTGTAAATACGATGACTGACCAACCCATCCACTCCCCCGCCCGCCAGCCGGACGATCCGGACGCCGCGCTGCGTCCCAAATCGCTGACCGAATTCGTCGGGCAGGAGGCTGCGCGCGATAACCTGCGGGTGTTTATCGAGGCGGCCAAGGGCCGGGCCGAGGCGATGGACCATACGCTGTTCTTCGGCCCGCCGGGGCTGGGCAAGACCACGCTGGCGCAGATTATCGCCAAGGAACTGGGCGTGGGCTTTCGTGCCACCAGCGGCCCGGTGATCGCCAAGGCGGGCGACCTTGCCGCGCTGCTGACCAACCTCGAGCCCAACGACGTGCTGTTCATCGACGAGATCCACCGCCTCAACCCGGTGGTGGAGGAAGTGCTCTACCCGGCGATGGAGGACCGCGCGCTCGACATCATCATTGGCGAGGGGCCATCGGCGCGCAGCGTGCGGATCGACTTGCCGCCCTTCACGCTGGTGGGGGCGACTACCCGGCAGGGGCTGCTGACCACCCCCTTGCGCGACCGTTTCGGCATTCCCGTGCGGCTGGTGTTCTATACCGAGGAAGAACTGATGCGCGTGGTGACGCGCGGCGCCAGCCTGCTGGGGCTCGACATAGACCCCACGGGCGCGCGCGAGATTGCCCGGCGCAGCCGCGGCACCCCGCGCGTGGCAGGCCGCCTGATGCGCCGCGTGCGCGACTTTGCCCAGGTGAAGGGCGCGGCCACGGTCTCCGCGCCGATCGCGGACGAGGCGCTGACCCGGCTGGAGATCGATAACCTTGGCCTCGATGCCATGGACCGCCGCTATCTCACCATGATTGCAGAGACTTACAAGGGCGGCCCGGTCGGCGTTGAAACGCTGGCCGCCGGCCTTGCCGAACCGCGCGACACCGTGGAGGAAGTGATCGAGCCTTACCTCATCCAGCTGGGCCTGATCGCCCGCACCGCCCGCGGGCGCTGCCTCAACGACGGTGGCTGGCAGCACCTGGGGCTGGCGCCACCAAACGAATCGGGGCGCCCATCGCAAGGCGGGCTGTTCGAGGATGATGGCTGACGCACGCGGTTAAGCCGGTGCTAACCATGCGGGGGCGCTTTTCGGTCTCATAGTGGGACAAGCCGCGCACAAGGCCCGAAAAACCGCGATTTTTTTGGCGTTTGGCCCTCGAAATGATGGTTAACGCAATTGCGGATAAAGGTTTTGCGGGTCTCTTTGGCAGGAACCGGAAAAGGCCGGAGGTGTCACTCGGACGCCCTTGCCTGCCTTCCGGTGAAGCTGAGAGAGATCACGTATGTCGGTACGTATGGCCATTGCGAAACTCACCGCCGCAGCTGCGGGCGGTGCGATTGTGGGGGGGCGGCGCAGTGCATGTCGCCGAACCGCAATCCGCGCAAGTGGATTACAAGACGGACGAGGAAGCTGCTCCCGAGCTGGTTTCCGTCAAGGACGAGCCGACGGCGCGCCGCGAGATTCCGCCGCGCCCGCGTGAGCAGCGTCGCCTGCGCCGCGTGATCGAGACCGAGTGCTGCGAGGAACAGGTTGCCATGGCTGCGCCGCTTCCCCTGCCTCCGCTTCCCTCCGCGCCGATCAGCGGCGGCGGTGGCGGCCAGCCGATCATCATCGGCGGCAGCAGCGGCGGTGGCTTCGGCGGTGGTTTCGGCGGTGGTTTCTTCGGCGGTTTCTTCGGTGGCTCTGGCGGCGGCGGCAGCGCCGTTGTCGACATGAGCACCACCACCACGACCGGCGGCGAAGGCGGCGGCGATATCAACATCGATATCGACAACGACAATTCCAGCACGGGCTCCTCGACCTCTACCAGTTCGGGCGGTTCGTCCACCTCGACCAGTTCGGGTGCATTCACCAGCACGACTTCGACGGGTGGCTCGTCCACCAGCACCAGTTCGGGCAATGTCACCAGCACCAGCTCGACCGGGGGCTCGTCTTCCTCGTCGAGCACCAGCACCGGCGGCGTGACCAGCACGACCTCGTCCTCCACCGGTGGCGTGACCAGCACCACCGGCGGTGTCACCAGCACCACGGGCGGCGTGACCAGCACCTCGTCCTCCTCGGGCAACGTGACCTCGTCCACCAGCGGTTCCAGCTCCAGTTCGGGCAGCTCGAGCACGAGTTCCTCCACGGGCGGCAGCACCAGCGGCTCCTCCTCCACCAGCGGCAGCAGCAGCGGGTCCAGCAGCGGCAGCTCTTCGGGCGGCACGTCCAGCTATGGCGGCTCGTCGGGTAACGGCTCCAGCAGCTACGGTGGCTCGACCGGCGGTTCCACCACCACGGGTTCGAGCACCAGTGGCGGCAGCACCACGGGCAGCACGACCAGCGGGGCTTCGACCACTTCGACCTCTTCGGGTGCAACCTCGTCCACGACCACCACAGGCGGCGTGACGAGCACCACTTCGACGGGTGGCAACACCACCTCGAGCGGAGGCAGCACGACCACCAGCACCGGCGGTTCGACCACGACGACGGGTGGTTCGACCACCACGACTTCGGGCGGCAGCAGCACGGGCGGTTCGACCACAGGTGGCAGCACCACCAGCGGCGTCTCGACCACGACTTCGACCAGCACGGGCGGTGTCAGCACCACCACGGGCGGGGTGACGAGCACCACCGGCGGCGTGACCTCCACCAGCTCGACTTCGGGCAACGTGACCAGCTCGACGTCCGGTTCCAGCTCGACTTCGACTAGCACATCGACGTCCACCTCGACTTCGTCGAGCACGTCTTCGAGCACATCTACCTCGAGTTCGACCAGCAGCTCCACTTCTGGTGGCACGTCCAGCGGGACTTCGTCGGGCACGCAGGTGCCGGCGCCGGGCATGCTGGTGCTGTTCGGCGCGGCTGCGGGGGCGGTCTTCTGGCGCCGTCGCAAGGGCAGCAAGGCAAACGGAGCTGTTGCGGCCTAGGCCAGGCTTACAGAAAAACGGGGCTCACAGAAAAACGGGCCTTGCAGACAAACGGGGGGAAGGCGGCTTCGCGAGAGGCCGCCTTTTCCTTTGTGGTGCTATTGCGCGCTTTCGTCGCTGATTGTTTCCAGCCCTGCCGCGTTCCACGCCTGGATGCCGCCTTCGAGGTGGCGCACCGTGGTGCCGAGGTATTCGGAAAGCTGGGTGGCGGCGATGCCCGAACGGCGGCTGGAGCCGCAGTAGAGGATCGTCTCGCGCTCCACCTCGATCGGGATCGAGGCCGGGTCGAAAGTGCCAAGAGGCGCGTTGAGCGCGCCGGGCAAGCGGCTTTCGGCAAACTCGGCAGGCGTGCGCACGTCGATCAGCACCACGTCGCCCGCAGCCATCAGTGCCGCCAGTTCGGCAGCAGGCAGGGTAACGACCGCTGCGCCCGGCTGCGCCGAAGCGCTTTCGGCTGCCGGCACCGGGGCACAGGCGGCAAGGCCTGCCCCGGTTGCCAGCGCGATGGCCAGGACAGCGCCGCGCATCACGATGCCGCCAGCTTGCGCAGCACGTAGTGCAGGATGCCGCCGTTACGATAGTATTCCATCTCGTTGGCGGTATCGATGCGGCACAGCGCGGTGAAGCTGAAGGTCGTGCCGTCGCCGCGGGTGACTTCGACTTCCACGTCCTGGCGCGGGTTCAGGCTGTCGAGCCCCTTCACGGTGAAGCTGCAATCGCCGTTCAGGCCCAGCGTCTGGCGCGTGTCGCCTTCCTTGAACTGCAGCGGCAGCACGCCCATGCCAATGAGGTTGGAGCGGTGGATACGTTCGAAGCTTTCCACGATCACTGCGCGCACACCCAGCAGGATCGTGCCCTTGGCGGCCCAGTCGCGGCTGGAGCCGGTGCCGTATTCCTTGCCGCCGATGACCACCAGCTGCGTGCCGTCGGCCTTGTGCTTCATGGCCGCGTCGTAGATCGGCATGGTCTCACCCTTGTAGGTGGTGAAGCCGCCTTCCACGCCGGGGACCATTTCGTTCTTGATGCGGATATTGGCGAAGGTGCCGCGCATCATCACTTCGTGGTTGCCGCGGCGCGAGCCGTAGGAGTTGAAGTCCTTCTTCGCCACCTGGTGGCTGATCAGGTATTCGCCCGCCGGGCTGTCTTCCTTGATGGACCCTGCCGGGCTGATGTGGTCGGTGGTGACAGAATCGCCCAGCACGGCCAGCGGCTTTGCGCCGACGATGTCTTCGACCGGTGCGGGTTCCATGCCCATGCCATCGAAGTAAGGCGGGTTGGCGACATAGGTGCTGGACGGGTTCCAGTTGTAGGTGTCCGACGCCTCGACATTGATCGCCTGCCAGTGCTCGTCGCCCTTGTAGACGTCGGCATAGCGCTTTTCGAACATCTCGCGGTCGATGTTGGCGGCGCGGTGGTCGGCAATTTCCTGGTTGGTCGGCCACAGGTCGGCCAGCATCACGTCGTTGCCGTCCTGGTCCTGCCCGATCGGGGTTTCGGTAATGTCCTGCGTGACAGTGCCCTTCAGCGCATAGGCCACCACCAGTGGCGGCGAGGCGAGGAAGTTGGCGCGCACGTCGGGCGAGACGCGGCCTTCGAAGTTGCGGTTGCCCGACAGCACGGAGGCGGCGACGATATCGTTTTCGTTGATCGCCTTGCTGATCGGCGGGGCCAGCGGGCCGGAGTTGCCGATGCAGGTGGTGCAGCCATAGCCGACGAGGTCGAAGCCGATGGCGTCGAGATCGTCCTGCAGGCCGCTTTTTTCCAGGTAGTCGGTCACTACCTGCGAACCGGGTGCAAGGCTGGTCTTCACCCACGGCTTGGGCTTCAGGCCCTTTTCGTGGGCCTTCTTGGCCACCAGGCCGGCGGCGATCAGCACGTCCGGGTTGCTGGTGTTGGTGCAGCTGGTGATGGCGGCGATCACCACGTCGCCGTCACCCACGTCGTGACCTTCGGCGTCCACCGGCACGCGGACCGGTTCGCTCTTGCCGTAGACCTTCGACAGGTCGGTGTTGAACAGTTCGTCCACCATCGGCAGCGCAACCTTGTCCTGCGGGCGCTTGGGGCCGGCCAGGCTGGGGACGACGGCGCTCATGTCCAGCTGCAGCGTGCTGGAGAAGATCGGTTCGTCTTCCGGCGAGAACCACATGCCCTGCTGCTTGGCATAGGCTTCTACCAGCGCGATCGATTCCTCGCTGCGGCCGGTCAGGCGCAGGTAGTCGAGCGTCTTGTCGTCGATGCCGAAGAAGCCGCAGGTGGCGCCGTATTCCGGTGCCATGTTGGCAATGGTCGCGCGGTCGGCCAGCGACAGGTTGGCAACGCCGGGGCCGTAGAATTCGACGAAGCGGCCCACGACGCCGTGCTCGCGCAGCATCTGCACGCAGGTCAGCACCAGGTCGGTGGCGGTCACGCCTTCGGCCAGCTTGCCGTCCAGCTTGAAGCCGACGACTTCGGGAATCAGCATGGAGATCGGCTGGCCCAGCATCGCGGCCTCGGCCTCGATCCCGCCAACGCCCCAGCCCAGCACGCCCAGGCCGTTGATCATGGTGGTGTGGCTGTCGGTGCCCACGCAGGTATCGGGATAGGCGACGAGTTCGCCGTTCTGGTCTTCCGAAGACCACACGCCCTTGCCGATGTGTTCCAGGTTCACCTGGTGGCAGATGCCGGTGCCCGGGGGCACGGCAGAAAAGTTCTTGAGGCTCTTGGCGCCCCATTTCAGGAAGTCATAGCGCTCCGCATTGCGCTCGTATTCCAGTTCCATGTTGTGTTCGAAGGCCTTGGGATGACCGAATTCGTCGACCATCACCGAGTGGTCGATGACGAGGTTCACCGGGACCTGCGGATTGATCTTGGCGGTATCGCCGCCAAGCTTGCCGATGGCATCGCGCATTGCGGCAAGGTCCACCACGCAAGGCACGCCGGTGAAATCCTGCAGCAGCACGCGCGCCGGGCGGTACTGGATCTCGTCCCCCGTGGTGGGGTTCTTCTGCCAGTCGACAATCGCCTTCACGTGCTCTTCGCCAACGGTGAAGCCTTCGTCCTCGAAGCGCAGCATGTTTTCCAGCAGCACCTTCAGCGAGTTCGGCAGGCGGCTGATATCGCCGAACTTCTCACCCGCCGCAGCGAGGGAGTAGTAAGCGTAGGTCTTGCCGCCTACGTCGAGTGTCTTGCGGGTGCCGAGCGAGTTGGAGCCGACCTGTGTCATGGGCGAGTGGTCCTCTTGTGCGTTGCGGATCGGCTCCCGTCCTGCAAGACAGCAGCCGCTTTGCGGGCGAACTGCGCGTTTGTGCGCGTCAGGTCAAGTGGGCTATGATGCAATGCGGCATCGAAGCGGTTTGTTCCGCCGGATCGGATCGGGGCCGCAAACGGGAAGTGCAGCTTTATGGCTTTTGGAAATCCACGCAGGCGCAGGGCATCGCTGGGGGTTGGCTGGATGCTGGCCGCGCTGGTCTTTGCCGCCTTCCTGGGGGCAGCGGTCGGCCTGGTGTGGCAGAATTCCAGCTGGCTGGACGAAGACCCCGAGCATGAGATTGTTACTGCAGAAACGCCCGGCGGCTGACTTCACACGCTTGCCGCTTCGGTAGCGGCGCTGCGTTTCCGGCGCGGGGCGGCGATCCAGCTGCCGATCACGATCAGGATGACGCCGATGATCGTGGGCAAGGTTACTGCCTCTTCGAAGAACAGCCAGCCGAACAGCGCGGCCCACAGAAAGCCGGTATATTCCACCGGCACCAGCACCTGCGCCTCTGCCCGGGCATAGGCCCAGGCGATTGCCATCGATCCCGCCAGCGTCAGCAGCGCGGCTGCGCCGATCGCACCCATCGCCTCGATTCCGGGCATCGTGAACAGGAACGGCGCGGCGAGCAATTGCACAAGCCCGCTGATGCCGGCGTGCATGGTGGCCACTTCCACCGGTCCGGCCTGCTGCGACTGCTTGCGGATGACCACGAAGTTGTAGGCATAAAGCAAGGCGGAGACGAACAGCGAGGCAAGGCCCAGCAGCACGTCGCCATCCATGTCGCTGCGGCCCAGCCGCCCGCCGACGATCACCAGTGTGCCGGCAAATCCCAGCAGCGATGCGCCGATGGCAGTGCGGCGGATCTGCTCGCCCAGCAGCAGGTGCGCAAAATACAGCGCCAGCAGCGGGGCGACGAAGCTGATGGCAATCGCCTCTGCAATCGGCAGCTTGGTGAGCGCATAGAAGAAGGTGAGCGCCATGAAGGCCGAGATCACGCCGCGCTCCACGTGCAGGCGCATCACCTTCGCGGTGGGCCAGGCGGTCTTGCGGGCCAGCCAGACCGGCGCGATTATCGCTGCCGCGAGCAGTGATCGCAGCAGCGAGGCGGTGTAGACGCCTGCCAGCAACGACGCGCCTTTCATCTGCGCATCCATCAAAGAGAGGAAACCGACCCCGGCAAAGGCTGCAAGGAATGGCAGCAGGAGGCGTTGGGGGTGGTCCATGGCCTGCTCCTAGGATGCGCGCGCAGCGTCGTCACGCGGCAATCGCTTGCTCGCATCCGTGGCACCGTTCAGCCCCGGCTCAGCGCGCGTGCTTGATCCAGCGGTCGCCGAGGGGCAGAAATGCAGGAAAATCATGGTTAACGAGGGACCGAGTCGCATGAACAGGGCGCGCATCTACTTGTTGGGGCTGGCTGCGGCGATGGCCGCCGCGCCGGCATCCGCCCAGGTGCTGTTCGCCCAGAACCCCCTGCAGCACGAAGACGCTGTTCCGGTAACCTCAACACCCATCTTCGAATCGCACGAGGTCGTGCAGCAAGACCCGCGAGAGGCGGCGGTGCAGCACTGGTCGATCGACAATGCCATGGCGCTGGCGGCGGTGATCGAAGGGATCGGCAGCGAGGGGCTCGACCCCGCCGACTATCGGCCAGACCTGCTGCGCGCGGAAATCGGCCGCGGGGAAAGCCGCGAGCTGGATGTGCGCGCCAGCGGCGCCTTCACCTGGCTGGTGGAGGACCTGCGCGACGGGCGCACGCCAATGGAAGCGCGCCGGCAGTGGTTCGTAGTCGATCCCGATGCCGACCTGATGCCCACGGGCGACCTGATGGCAGAGGTCCTGGAAAGCGGGGATGTAGCGGGCATTGTTGCGGCCCTGGCGCCCGTCCACGCAGACTATGCCGCGCTGAAGGAAGCGCTGGTGACGACGCCCGAAGGCGACGTGGAGATGCACCAGCTGATTCGCGCCAACATGGATCGCTGGCGCTGGTTGCCGCGCGACCTTGGCGGGCAGTACTTGCTGACCAACGTGCCCGAATACCAGCTGCGGCTGATGGTGAACGGGCAGATCATCCGCACCTATCGCACCATCGTCGGTGCGCCGGGGCGCACGGCCACCCCGCAGCTGGCCGAAACGGTGGAAGGCGTGGTGTTCAACCCGACTTGGACGGTACCGCAAAGCATCGTGCGCGGTGAGGGGCTGGGCAACCGCGTGCTCAACAACCCGCGCTGGGCGCGCGCCAACGGCTATCGCGCCACGCGCGGTGCCAACGGCTATATCGCAGTGGTGCAGCAGCCGGGGCCGGGCAATTCGCTGGGCATGATGAAGCTCGACATGCCCAATCCGCACGCGATCTTCCTGCACGATACGCCCGCGCGGCACCTGTTCGACAGTTCCAACCGCGCGCGCAGCCACGGTTGCATCCGGGTGGAACGGGCGCTGGAACTGGCGATGACGGTGGCGATCCTGGGCGGCGGTGCCACGCGCGATGAGGCGGTGAACATTTCGGGCAGCGGCGAATACACCCGTGTACCGGTGGAGCGGACCATGCCCGTCTATATCACCTATTTCACCTATGGCGTGGATGTGGACGGAACCTTGCGGGCGTTCGACGACCTTTATGACCGCGATGCCCCGGTGCTGGCGGCGCTGGACGCCCCGCGCGTGGGCAACCGCGCCCGCGAAAGCGACGAGGAAGTAATCGAGATCGTCGACGACCTGCGCACCACGGTCAGTTGACTGGCGCTATTCGCGGTCCGGCATCACGAAGGCGTCGTCGAATTCCTCTGGCGAGACTTCCGTATCCAGTTCCGCTTCGCGTGCGGCCTGTGCCTCGGCTTCGCGCCGGTTGTTTTCGGCGGCAATGGCTTCGAAGTCGGGGGTTTCCTGCGGGGGCGCTTGTACCTGCTCGCCATTCGCACCGATCCCCAGCGAATCCGCGAACAGCAGCCGTCCGCCCATAAGCCGGGTGAGCGCCTGCGGGAACACTTCCGGCCCGAAGGCAAAGCAGCCGTTGGAACGGCCCAGCCGCCCCCAGCGCGCGACATGGTCGGGCGTGGCATAGTTCGCGGCGTGCATCACGATCGCGCGCGGGAAGGCATTGGAATTGTCCGCATCCAGCCCGCCAAGGCGCACCGATGTGCCATAGCGGCCTTCGTACCATTCCCAGGTGATATAGGCCCCGCGACTGGTGGCCCACGAGTTGGTGAGGTTGGAATAGCCGTTCAGCCAGCCGTCGTGCTCCGGGTCGGAGCCGCTGCCGTGGCTCACCAGCACGCTGTCTGCCGTACCGGCCTCCAGGTTCACGAAATGGAAGCGCGGCTGGCTGGAATGGAGGCCGAAATCGGCAATGCCCACGAGGTCGCGCCGCCACAGCGCCGCCCCGGCGCGTGCGACCTCTTGCTGCGCGATGCCAAGCAGGCGGCGGGTGCGCGGATCGGGCCCGGCCTGCGCGAACAGGCGGCCTGGCGCGGCGCCCAGCGCGGCCCCGGCAGCCAGCGATCCGGCAAGGAAATGGCGGCGGTCCATGTGTGCCTTCTATCGCAAACGCGCTCGATTTTACACCAATACCACCTGTGTGGCATGCAAAACCCGGCGGATCTGTGGTGGGAAGGACGGCATGAGAAATCCTGCAAAATTGCTTGCCATCGCGGCGCTGGCGCTTGCGGCAGCAGCTCCGGCAGCAGCCGACAGCTCCGAATACGAACAGAGCGGGTCGACGGCGATCTACGACGCCGACGGCGCCCGCATGCTGCGCGAAAACGACGGGGTCACCCTGCAGTGGATCGGCTGGGACCGGCGCGGCACGGCCAATGTCATCGTGGAGCAAGACGACACTTACACGCTGACTGCGCGGCAGCAGGCGGATAATGGCCAGGGCAGCCTGGCGATGGACGGGTACATCAGCGAGATCGGCCCCGGCTATTTCACCTTCCAGGGCACCATCACCATCGAGGGCGCGCCGGACCGCGAGCGGTATTGCAGCGAAAACAAGCTGTGGCATTTCGCCGTTACGCAGAACCGCCAGTACTGGCGCCTGCGCGAATTCGAATGGTGCGACGACCTCACCGACTACATCGACATCTACATGTGAGCGGTGGGCGAGGGGCCTTAGCCCTTCAGCTTGTCGATCGCCTCGCAGCTGGCTTCGATATAGGCGCCGTTGTCGTGCCGGTGCGTACCCACGAAGTGGATGAAGCGGGTGTCATCGCCCCAGGCCTCGTTCCAGTAATTCATGTAGCGATCGTAGGGCAGCACCACCGGCTCCGGTTCGTTGGAGAGGTGGAAGTTGCTGGTCACCTGCTCGGTGCCCCAGATGCTGACGTCCTCCTCGCCGATCATGCGCTTCATTTCCGTCAGGAAGGCGCTGGCCAGCGGGCGGCCGTTGCCGGTGGCGGCGAACCCGGCAAAGCCCGAACAGCCGCGGGTGTATTTCCAGCCGCGCGCGGCGTCGATGGTGTCGAGACGCGATTCGATGCGCGTCTGCACGTGCCCCTCGGCCGCGCCATCGGGATAGAAGTGCTCGCGAAATTCCTGCAGCGCCAGCGGACCCATCCGGGCATCCTCGCCGCCCAGGAACAGGAAGCTGCGGTTGCGCGCGATGGCCGCGGCCACTTCGGGCACCGGGCCCATGGTCACCGTGTCGCTGTCCAGCTGGATCCAGTATTCACCCGCGCGGTTGTCGAGGATGGTCAGCAGCCGTTCCCAGGTGCCCCCGGCGGGGAATTCGTTCAGCGTGACGTCGGCAAGGCGCATGATCTGCGGATCGCCGCAATGGTGCGCCAGGATCGCGCGGTCCTGCGCCGTCAGCGTGCCATCGTCGAGAATGGCGACGCGGCCCCGGCGCAATTCGTGCCACAGCGATTTCACCGCCACCAGGTAAGGCAGCAGTACCGCCGTGCCGATCATCGAGAACAGCACCACGCCATCCTGCTTCGGCTCGATCGGCGGGGTTTCCAGAATGCCCGTGATCGCTTCCGCGTGGCGCGTGGCTTCCATCTTGGATCGCCAGCGGCGCGGGAGGAGGTTACCCATGTTCATGGCGGTCAGTTCTCCAGCACCATGCGATCGTCGGCGATGCGCACGTGGTCGATGGTTTCGAGGAAGCTCTGGCCCAGCAGCGAAACGCCCAGGCCTTCGGGAATGATGACGGCGCGCACGTCCTGCGCCTCGAAATCGCCCAGCCGCATGCGCGGCAGGCTGGTGTTCACGCCGTAGACAGTGCCGCTGGCGCCTTGCGCCACGGGCGCGACCTGGCTGTCGTCCCAGTAGAGGCCCATGGCCAGCGCATCGTCTCCGGTCAGCGCAACCACGCTGGCGCCGGTATCCACCAGCATGCGCGAGGGCACGCCATCCACGGTGACGTCGGCATAGAAGTGCCCGTCGTATTCGCGCTGCAAGGTCACTTCGTGGCCCCACTCCGGGGTGGTGGTCTGCTGCGCGGCGCCCAGGGTGATCGGATCGTTATCCTTGCGCGCCTGCTCGGCGTTAAGAGCCTGATCCACCTGCAGAACGGGCATGGCAAACCCGATCGCGCCGCCGACGATCAGCACACAGGCGAGGGGAAGCCGCATATCCATCGCTGCGCATGTTAATTCTTAAGCATTGCCAACGGGTAAAGGCGGTTTTCATCGGCCATGGCCAGCATCGAGGCGGCATGGCGGCGGGCCACGGCGCGCTGGTCCTCGCCATAGCCGCCGCCCAGCGCGCTGGCGACGGGCAGGCCCCGCCGACGGGCCTGTGCGATCACGTAGCGGTCGCGCCTTTCCAGGCCTTCGTCGGTCAGCGCGAGGCGGCCCAGCTTGTCCTGCCCGTGCGGATCGACTCCGGCCTGGTAAAGCACCAGATCGGGCGCAAAGCCGTCCAGCAGCGGCGGCAGTTCGCGTTCCACCACCTCCATGTAGCCGTCGTCGTCGGTGCCATCGGGCAGGCCCACGTCGCGATTGGAACGCGCCTTGCGGGCGGGAAAGTTCTTCTCGGCATGGATGGAGAGGGTGAAAATGTCATCGCGCAGCGCGGTGAGGCTGGCGGTGCCATCGCCCTGGTGCACGTCGAGGTCGACGATCAGCACGCGCGCCGCATCGCCTTCGGCAAGCAGCCGGTGGGCGGCCACGGCGAGGTCGTTGAACACGCAGTAGCCCGCACCGGTGTGGTGCAGTGCATGGTGACTGCCCGCCGCGCTGTTGGCGGCATAGCCGTGCTGCATCGCCAGCTGCGCGGCCAGCCAGGTGCCGCCATTGGTGTGGCGCACACGCGATGCGATGTGCGGGGTGACGGGAAAGCCGATCCGCCGCTCCTTCTCTCGCGGCACGCTGGCGGTGAAGACCTGCTCGACATAGTCGGGGCAGTGCACCGCCTCCAGCCATTGGCGCGGCATGGGATCGGGCGCATGTTCGGTGATAGGGGTTCCGCCATTGCTCGCCTGGGCGCGCAGTTCCTCCATCACCAGGTAGTACTTGTCGAACCTGAAAGTGCCGCGATCAGGGTGCGGCGCCATGTAATCGGCGTGGTGGACGACGTGGAGCAAGCTTTGGGCCGGGTCCTATATTCTTCACCGATTTCGATGTGGCCGATGGACAGGCGCTCTATCCGTGCCTCGCGCAGACGCAGCCGTCCGATTGCCAGCCGACCGATCACGAGCGTGCCGATGGCCACCGCGCCGATAGCCAATGCCCCCAGTGCGAGCGCCCCGATGGCGGATGCCCCGGTAGCACTTGCCCCGGTTGCAACGGCGCCTGTTGCAGCGGCTCCGCTTGCCGATGCGCCAACAGCGGTGTCGCCTCGGGCGGCAGGCAAGGTGGCCTCGTTCCGGGTGGTTCCGGCAGGGTCCTGTGCCATCCTAGCCTCCTGCCAATGCCAGCAATTCGGCGTAGACCTCTTGCGTGCTGCGGCTGGCGGAATTGCGCCAGCTCACGACATTTTCCTGCGTGTTCAGCAAGCTGCCGTCGCTGCCGATCACCAGCACGTTGGGCGTGCCTTCGGAGGTGACGCCAAAGCGCTCTGCAATGTCGAGATTGAAGCCGTCACCGGTCTGCGGCAGGCCGACGTCGATATATACCGCCTCGTAATGCGCCTCTAGCAGCGCGGTGAGATCCGGCTCCATCAGGTAGCTCGTCAGCGCGCGGCTGTCGTGGCACCAGTTGGCGCCCATCACGACCAGCACCAGCCTGTCGTTGGCTGCTGCCCTTGCAAGGGCGTTATCGACAGCGCCATGGGCATCGATCGAAGGATCGAAAATGGCGCCTTCGGGATGTGTCGTCTCCGCCTGGCCACCGCCGCCGTGAGGCGTATGGGCGCAAGCTGAGGTCATCAGCGCCAGGGCAAGCGGGGCCGCCGCCAGCCGCAGTTTTGCAGCAAGGGCAGCCCCGCAGGTGCTCACTTGCCCTTGTCTCCGCCCTTCTTCGCCGCAGCTTCTTTCTCGGCGATGATCTTCTTTTCCTGCTCGGGCGTCAGCTTCTCGACCTTCTTTTCGTCACTCATCGTACTTCCCCCTGTCTTATTCCGCCGCTTGGGCAGGCGCGGCGTCGGCCTGTCCGGCATCGCTCATGCCGGCTTCGATCTCGGCGGCTTTCGCCTCGACCAGTTGCACGATGTGATCGAGCATCGTTTCGCTCTCGACGTGATGGTCGGTCACGCCCGAAAGGTAGACCATGTGCTTGCCGGCACCGCCCCCGGTGATGCCGATATCGGTCTCGCGCGCTTCGCCGGGACCGTTGACCACGCAGCCGAGCACGGAAAGGCTCATCGGGGTCTTGATGTGTTCCAGCCGCGCTTCCAGCGCTTCGACCGTGCGGATCACGTCGAAGCCCTGGCGCGAGCACGATGGGCACGAGACGATGCGCACGCCGCGGGTGCGCAGGCCCAGCGCCTTGAGGATTTCGAAGCCGACGCGCACTTCCTGCTCCGGCTCTGCCGACAGCGAGACGCGGATGGTATCGCCGATGCCCGCCCACAGCAGGTTGCCGATGCCGATGGAGCTCTTCACCGTACCGCCGATAAGGCCACCGGCCTCGGTAATGCCAAGGTGCAGCGGGCAATCGACTGCTTCGGCCAGGCCCTGGTAGGCGGCGACCGCCAGGAACACGTCGCTGGCCTTCACCGCCACCTTGAATTCGTGGAAGTCGTGGTCCTGCAACAGCTTGATGTGGTCGAGCGCGGACTCGATCAGCGCCTCCGGGCAAGGCTCGCCGTATTTCTCCAGAAGGTCTTTCTCGAGGCTGCCGGCGTTCACGCCGATGCGGATGGCGCAGCCGTTGGCCTTGGCCGCGCGCACCACTTCGGCCACGCGCTCTGACGAGCCGATATTGCCGGGGTTGATGCGCAGGCAGGCCGCGCCCTTGTCGGCGGCTTCCAGCGCGCGCTTGTAGTGAAAGTGGATGTCGGCGACGATCGGCACGCGGGCAGCGCGGGTGATCTGCTGGAAATTGGCGGTCGATTCCTCGGTCGGGCACGACACGCGGATGATATCGGCGCCGGCATCCTCGCACCGACGGATCTGGTCGATCGTGGCGCGCACGTCCTCCGTCGGCGTGTTCGTCATGGTCTGCACCGTGATCGGCGCATCGCCGCCAACGGGCACGTTGCCGACCATGATCTGGCGGGATTCGCGGCGCTCAATCATGCGCCAGGGGCGGACCTTGGAAATGGCGTCTGCAGACATGGACACCGATATAGGCCGCCCAGCGTGAAGGGGCAATGACAGGCCCGCGCATTTGCGGCATGAAGGCGGGCAATGGACGATCCTGACGACGAACAACTGGAAACCGGCGCCGGTGGCAACGGCAATCCCGATTGCGCCGAGGACAATCCGCTGCTGTTCGCCCGCGTGCTGGACGGAGTGGGCGCGGGCAGGCCGCTGGATTGGGAGGAGGCGCGCAACTGGCAGCCGTCCAGGAAGGGCGAAGTGCTGTGGGTGCATCTGTGTCGCAACCGCCCCGGCGTGATGGAATGGCTGGAAGACCTGGAGATACCAGAGCCAACGCGCGAACTGCTGGTGAGCGACCGCACCCGGCCACGCGCCTTTCGCGAAGGCAATACGCTGGTGGCCACGCTGCGCGGCATCAACTTCCATCCCGGTGCAGAGCCGGAGGACATGCTGTCGATGCAGCTGTGGTGCGACGGCACGCGGCTGCTGACGCTGCGCCGCCACCCGCTGCAGACCCCGCGCCGGGTGCTGGCCATGATCGACCGGCGCGAGGCCGGGCCGACCGATGCCGGCGCGCTGATCACCGAGCTGACCGAAGCAATGATCACCCGCATGAACCGCTCGATCGTCGACATGAACGAACATCTCGACGCGCTGGAAGAGCAGGAGCAGGATGGCGACGCCGAGGAAATGCTGGAGAAGATCGCGGTCATCCGGCGCAATTGCCTGGGCCTGAAACGCCACATGGGCCCGATGCACGAGGCGCTGGAGGCAATATCGCGTTACGCGCCCGACTGGTTCGAGCAGCACGACCGCCGCGAAATCGCCGAGTCCATCGATCGGCTGCGGCGCTATCTCGAAGACCTGGATATCAGCAAGGAAAGCGCGGTGGTGCTGATGGACGACATCCGCGGCCGATCCATCGCCCGTAACGAACAGGCGACCTACCTGCTTACCATCGTGGCGGGCATCTTCCTGCCGCTGGGCTTCATCACTGGCCTGCTGGGGATCAACGTTGGCGGCGTGCCCGGCGTGGAGGATGCCGACGCCTTCTGGATCGTGGTCGGCCTGTGCGGCGCCATCATGCTGGCGCAGCTGGTGCTGTTCTGGAAGTGGAAATGGCTGTGACGGCAAAGGGCTAGACCATGGACCACGGGCACGCCGGAGAACTGTTGGTCGATGCGCTGCTGATGCTCGGCTTCGCGCTGGTGGCGGTGCTTGCTTTCCGCCGCGCGGGGCTGGGGGCCACGCTGGGCTACCTGGTGGCAGGCGCGCTGCTGGGCCCGCACGTGCTGGGCCTGGTGGACGGGGCAGAGGAAATGGCGACCTTCGCCGAGCTGGGCATCGTCATGCTGCTGTTCGTCGTCGGCCTGGAGCTTAGCCCGGCGCGGCTGTGGCGCATGAAATCGGCGATCTTCGGCCTCGGGCTGGCGCAGGTAACAGCTTGCGGCCTTGCCGTGACGGCCACGATCCTGGCGCTGACCGGCTATACCACCGCAGCGGCGCTGGCCATTGGCCTGCCGCTGGGCCTGTCGTCCACCGCGCAGGTGCTGCCGATGCTGCAATCCGCCGGGCGATTGCGCACCCCCTTTGGCGAAAGGGCCTTCTCGATCCTGCTGTTCCAGGACCTGTCGATCATCCCGCTGATCACCATCGTTGCCGCCATGAGCCGCAACCCGGCGGCGCAGGAAGGGCCGGCTGGCTGGCAATTGGCCTTGCTGGCCCTGGTCGCCATGGTCGGCCTGATCCTGGCCGGACGATTGCTGATCCGCCCACTGTTCCGCCTGATCGGCGGGCTGGGCGAGCGCGAGTTGTTCATCGTCGCCGCGCTGTTCACCGTGCTGGCCAGCGCAGCGGTGATGCAGGCACTGGGCCTGTCCGCCGCGCTGGGTGCCTTCATCGCCGGGGTGATGCTGGCCGACACGCCGTACCGGCACGAGCTGGAGGCGGATATCGAGCCCTTCCGCGCCATCCTGCTTGGCCTGTTCTTCGTCGCCGTAGGCATGATGCTGGACCTGGGCGTGATCGCCGCGCGGCCGGGCTTCGTCATCGGGTTCGCAGTGCTGCTGATCGTGGTGAAGACCGGCATCATCACCGGGCTGGGCCTGCTGCTGAAAATGCGCTGGCAGCAAGCCCTGGCGCTTGGCCTGTTGCTGAGCCAGGGCGGCGAATTTGCCTTCGTGCTCTATACCCAGGCACAGTCGGCCATGTTGATCGCGCCTGAAACCGCCAGCCTGTTCGGTGCCATCGTCACGCTGTCGATGATGGCCACCCCGTTGCTGATGGTCGCCACGCGCCGCATCCGGCGGATCCCGGTCGAAGACGAAGGCGAGCGCGAAGTGCCGCGCGACGAAGGCGCGCGGGCGATCGTGATCGGCTATGGCCGGTTCGGCCAGTCGGTGGCGCAGGTGCTGCTGGCGGGCGGCCTGTCGGTGACTCTGGTGGATCGCAAGGTGTCGCAGATCGACCTGTCGGAACAGTTCGGCAGCAAGGTCTATTACGGTGACGGCACGCGGATCGACGTGCTGCGGCAGGCCGGCGCCGGCGATGCCCAGCTGATCATGTTCTGCTTCCGCGAAGGGGCCAGTGCCGACCTGCTCGCCTCCGTGCGCGAGGCCTTTCCCCGCGCGACGCTGTACGTTCGCGGCTACGACCGGCGCACGGTGATAGAACTGGCCCGCTCGCCTGCCGAACAGGTGGTGCGCGAAGTGCTGGAATCGGCGGTGCACATGGGCCTGATGGCGCTGCAGAAGGTGGGGCTGAGCGACGAGGAGATCGACCGTGCGGAATCGGTATTCCGCACGCACGACCACGAAAGCATGCAGGTGCAGATCGAAGGCGGCGATATCTATGCCGCGCGCGAAATGACGCGCGCCCAGCAAAAGGCGCTGCGGGGCGAGAGCTAGCCCGTAGCCGACAACAGGGGCTTACTCTTCCATGACCACCCCCAGAAGGTGCTGCTGCGCTGCCACCACGGGCAGCGGGCGCGCGAACAGGTAGCCTTGGCCGTAATCCACGCCCAGGCCCTGCATCACCGCGCGCTCGGCCTCGGTTTCGATCCCTTCGGCAACCAGCCTGGCGCCGATATCGTGGGCGAACTGCACCATGGCCGCGGCGATGGCGCGGCGCGCGGGATCACTGTCGCATTCGCGGGTGAGTACCATGTCCATCTTCAGGATATCGGGCTGCAATTCGATCAGGTGCCTGAGGCCCGCATAGCCGGTGCCGACATCGTCGATGGCGATCTTGGCAAAGGGTTTCAGCGCTTCGATCTCGCGCGCCAGGGCGGCGAAATCGTCAACCTGCTGGTGCTCGGTAATCTCGATCACGAGGTTGCCCGGCTCGGCCTTTTCCAGTTCGCGGTGCAGGTTGCCGGAAAGGATGGTGGCGGGCGAGGCGTTGATCGCGGCATAGATGCCATCGGGCACGGTACCCACGGTTTCCAGCGCGCAGCGCACGGCGGTCATTTCCAGTTCGTTGCCAAGCCCGGTATTCTCCGCATCGTCGAACCAGGCTTGCGGCCCGCGCTTGTTGAGATCGGGGAAGCGCGCCAGGCATTCCACGCCCACCGGCTTGGCCGTGTTCAGGTCGTGGATCGGCTGCTGGAACATGGTGACGGCGTGGCCGTCCAGCATGGCTTCCACCCGCTTGCGCGCCTCGCGCAGGGTCATGTCCTCTTCCAGCGAGCTTTCGATGCGTTCGCCGACCAGGCCGGCAAAACTTTTCAGGATGGCCAGATCGCGCGGGTTCATGCTGCGGTCGGGCTGGCGCCCCAGCGCACAGAAACTGCCCCACACGGTGCCGTCGGCCAGCCGCAGCGGGGTGTTGACATGACAGCCCACGGGCAGGAACTCGGTGATCGCCAGCTCTTGCGTCAGCGGGTGGTCTGCCGGGTCCTGGATCAGTTCGGGCAGGCGGCCCTGCAGGATGTGCCAGCAATAGCTGTCTTCCCGGTCCTCGCGGAAACCGGGGCCCATCGGCAGCTCCAGGTCGCTGCTGACATGCGTCAGTTCGCGCTGTTCGTTCTCGACGTAGCGCGAGACAAAGGCGATCTCGAGGCCGAGATGCCCGCGCACGGTTTGCAGGATGCGGTCGATCGCCGGATCGTTGATCAGCTCATCGGCCAGCGGACGCGCGGGCGCATCGTCGTAGGCGGGCAATTGGAGTGCAGGGTTTCCCATCGGCCGAAGGTATGGAGGAAAAGCCCTAAAGGCCTCTTAACCCAATTGGGTTTTTGCCGCTCTCACAGGCGCAATTCGTAGAGGAATTCGGCGTCGCGCTGTTCCCCCACCCAGAAGCCGATATCGGCAATCTTGGCAAAGCCATAGCGCTGGTAGAACCGCTGCGCGCCGTAGTTTTCGCTGTAAACCGACAATTGCACGGCATCGCAGCCGCGCGCGCGGGCAAGGTCGAGGCACCAGTCCATCAGCCGTGCGCCCAGCCCTTCGCCGGTGCGCGCGGGATCGGTATAAAGCTGGCCCAGGCACAGCGGGTTCTGCGCATCCGAATGTTCGGCATAGGGGCTGGCATATTTGACCTTGATATAGGCGGTCAGCCCGCTGCCCGGCGTATCCTCCGTCAACTGGTGGCGAATGCCGAGATCGGCGATTTCGGCAGCGACGGCCTCTACCGAATAGGCTTCCTCCAGGAACTGGTCGAGGTCGGCCTTGCGATAGAGGTGTTCGAAGGCATGGCAGAAGCTTTCCCGGCCCAGGCGGGCGAGCATTTCGGCATCTGCGGGTGTCGCATCGCGCAGGATCGTCATGAGTACTTGTCCGCCTTGCGCTTGCCGAAGCGCATGCCCGTTTCCAGGTGCCCGCGCAGCGCGGCATAGAACGCTTCGAGGAATTCGCGCTCGTCACCGGCGCCCAGCTGCCAGCCGATCTTGTTGGTGATGGCCTCTGCCACTTCGCGCAAGCTCTCGGCGCGGTTCTGTCGCAGCACGCTTTCCAGCACCTGCAATTCGTGCTCGCCATAGACCGACAGCTCGGCCTCGCCGAACTGGTACTGGTCGGCCCGGTCGGGGGCGAGCGACATCGCCTCTTTCAGCTTGGCCTGCCGCGCTTCCACCACCCATGTGCCGGCCACCAGGTCTCCGGCGCGCAGGGCATCCTTGTTGAACAGCGGGAACAGCACGAAGACCATTAGCCAGATGAAGGCGGCAAAGCCCGCCACGCCCGCGCCTTGCCCGCCGCCCAGCAGGAAGAACAGCGGCAGGAACACCTCCACGTCGCGCACCAGGTTGCGGGCGATCACCATTTCGGCGGTCAGCCTTCCGCCGTCGCGCGCCGCCACCCGCAGGCCGACGATGCGCTTGCCGGGCGTTGCCGCGCGCGGGCCCAGCTCGAACCACAGGAAATAGCCATACCGCGCCAGGAATAGCAGCAGGATGACAATAACCAGCAGGCCTTGCAGCACGGGGTTGGTATCGGGGTTCGATCCCATGTCGAACAGGCCGAAGCCGATGGCGGACAGGAAGATCAGGAAAGCAACCGTGCCGATGGTCAGGAACAGCAGGTCGAGGATCAGCGCGCCCGCGCGCGAGCCCCTGGCGCCCACGATCAGCGGCAGCGACAGCCCTTCGGGTGTCACCAGCGTGCGCTGGCGCTTGGCCAGGTCCGCCTGCAGCACGGCGCGGGGGCGGCTGACAGTGCTCATGTCTCGCGCTCCCTTGGGGCGGGGACGAAAGCGAAATAGAGCACCCACAGCGCCAGCATCGCGCCGCCGATGGCAAAGCGCGAGGCCGTGTCGCCCACAAGCTGCCGGACGTAGCCTTCCAGCAGGCCCGCAACGATCAGCATGATCGTGCAGCCCGCCATCACCTGTGCCGCGCGCACGCCCGCACTGCGCATCGCGGCCAGGATGGTACGGTCTCCGGGAAAGGCCATGGTGCGCCCGACGTGCAGGCCCGCCGCGCCCGACAGCAGGATCGCGCCCAGTTCGGTGGTGCCGTGCACGCTCAGCCAGCCGGCGAAATCCAGCCCCATGCCGGCATCCTGGAACACCCAGAACATAGCGCCCAGCAGGGCGAGGTTGTAGACCATCAGCAGCAGCGTGGGCACGCCGAAGGCAAAGCCCAGGGCAAAGGCCATGATGCACACGCCGGTGTTGTTGGAAAACAGGTAGGCGGCAAACACGCCCAGCCCGCTGGCGCTTTCGGTGGTGCCCAGGCTTTCGCGCAGCATTTCCGGATCGGCACCGGGCGCGCGGCCCCCGGCCATGCCGCCGGGCACCAGCGAATAGTACCAGCGCTCGTCCTGCTCCACCAGCAGCCAGCCGACCACAGTGCCGGCCACCATCACCGCCAGCACGATGCAGATATCCAGCCAGATTTCGCGCACCGCCGCGCTCCAGCCGCCACCCAGGAAGCGGCGCAGCCAGCCCAGCAGGCCGATGCGCGGGCCATAGACCTGGAACCACGCGCGCCGCACCAGCGATTCGAGGTAGGCGAGGGTGGCCGCATCGAGCGACGTCTCGCGCGCCACCGCCAGGCTGCTTGCGGTCTTGCGGTACAGCACCGGCAGGTCGAGCAGGTCCTCGTCGCTGATCCGGCGCGGGCGGTTCTTCTCCAGCGCGGTGACGATGTTGTCGAGCCGCTGCCAGTCCACTTCGCGTTCCAGCCGGAAACGGTCGGAGCGCAAGGTTGCTGCCTCGATATCGGCGGGCGGTTCGATTTCCGCCTTCCTGAACAGGTCCAGCACCATCAGCCGATCGCCTCCGCGCGCTTGGTTTCAAGGTAGAGGTCGATCAGGCGATAGCCGATCGTCTCGTGCGGCGCCTCGATCACGTTGACGCCGAGGCGCTGCAACCGGCTGAGCACCAACTGCCGCTGGCGCGCCAGGGCATCGGCGCCCACGGCCACGGCGATATCGCCCATGGTATCGGGCTCGGTAGCGGTCAGCTCTTCCAGCTCGGTATCGACCATGGTGACGAAGATCACCAGGTGGTGGCGCACCAGCCGCTCCACGCTTTCCACCATCAGTTCGGCCGAAGTCGGGTCCGCGAAATCGGAGAACAGCACGATCAGGCTGCGCCGCTTCAGCCGCGCGGTGAGCGTGGCCAGCGCCAGCGTGAAGTTCGGCTCGCGCGGGATGTAATCCAGATCGGCGGCCGCGCTTTGCAGGCGGTGGAAGGCGCGGGTGTCGGTGACGAACGGCGTCATCAGCTGCGGGTGGTCGGCAAAGCCGAACAGGCTCACCTTGTCGCCGCCCTTCAGCGCCACGTAGGCCGCCGTCAGTGCGGCAGAGACCGCACGGTCGATGCGCGGTAGACCGTCGACAGGCTCGCACATCGACTGGCCGCAATCGAAGGCGAAGACGATCTGGTTGTCGCGTTCGGCCTCGTTCTCGCGGGCGTAGAGCGAGGTGTGGCGGGCACTGGCCTTCCAGTCGATGCGGCGGCGATCCATGCCCGATTCGAACTCGCTGAGCGCCTCGAACTGGGTGCCTTCGCCGCGAATACGCCGCGCGACGAGGCCGAACTGGCTGTCGCGCAGGAAGGTCTGCAAGGTGGGGGAACGGACCGCCGAAAGGTCGGGCCAGACACGCAGGAGTGCGTCGAGTGGCACGTGTTTCTGCCGCGCCGCCAGCCCCAGCGGTCCGCGCCAGCGCAGCCACAGGTCGTGCAGTTCGCCGGGGCCGCGGCGCACCGGCACCAGCTTGCCGTCGCCGGCAAACAGGCCCGGCTCGCCGGCTGGCTGAAGCAGGAATTCGGCCCCGCCGCCTTCGCCAAGGCGCGCATCGAAGCCCAGCGCGGCTTCGGGCAGGGCGGCATTGCCGTCGCGCGCGATCTCCGCCTCGACCCGGATCGTGGCGGCCTGTCCCACTTCGGCATCGGGCGGCACGTGGTAGGTGAAGTTGACGAGGCGACCCGCCAGCCAGCCGTCGATCACGGCCACCAGCAGCAGCGCCAGCGCCGCCGCAGGGGCGACGATCCAGGCGCTGGGCGCGGTCGCCGCAATCAGCACGGCCACCGGTGCCAGCAGCACCAGCAGCACCAGCGTGCGCGCGGTTGGCACGATGGGGATCGCAGGCAGCCTGGCCAGGAGGGCGCGCAGCGTGTTCACGAGATCAACGGGGCGCCTCGGTCTGTTCGATCAGCCCGGCGACCAGTTCCTCCACCTGCTTGCCTTCGATTTCGGCAGCGGGCGAGAGCAGCAGGCGGTGGCGCAGGCATGCGGTGGCCAGCGCCTTCACGTCGTCGGGGATGACATAGGCGCGGCCTGCCAATGCCGCGCGGGCGCGGGCGGCATTGGCCAGCAGCACGGCAGCACGCGGGCTGGCGCCACTGGCAATGTCGGGATTCTCGCGCGTCGCGCGCACCAGCGCCACGGTATAGCCGATCACGTCGTCTGCCAGCACCACGTGTTTCACCGCTTCCTGCGCCTGCGAGATGGTGCCGGCATTGGCCACGCGTTCGATACCGAAGTCGAGCGGCCCCTGCGGCCCCGCGCGCTCGCCGAAACGCTTGACGATGGCCACCTCTTCCTCGGCGCTGGGATAGTCGACCAGCAGCTTGAAGGCGAAACGGTCCAGCTGCGCTTCGGGCAGGGGATAGACGCCCTGGTTCTCGATCGGGTTCTGCGTGGCGACGACCATGAAATTGTCGGACAGGGCATGGGCCTCGCCATCCAGCGTCACCTTGCGTTCCTGCATGGCTTCCAGCAGCGCGGCCTGGGTCTTGGGCGGGGTGCGGTTGATCTCGTCGGCCAGCAGCAGTTCGCGGAAGATCGGCCCGCGCGTCAGGGTGAACTGGCTGGTCTGGAAGTTGAACAGGTTGGAGCCCAGGATATCGCCCGGCAGCAGGTCGGGCGTGAACTGGATGCGACCGAATTCCATGCCGGTGGCATGGGCAAAGCATTGCGCGAGGAAAGTCTTGGCCGTACCGGGCGGGCCTTCCAGCAGCACGTGGCCCTGCGCGATCAGGGCGATCAGCAGATGGTCCACCACCTCGTCCATGCCGACGATCGCCTTGCCCACCTCGGCGCGGATGGCATTGGCCATGGCGGCGGTCTGTTCCAGCGTCATGCTTGCCTGGGAATCGGTCATTGTGTCAGCGTCCTTTCAAATGTCCGCAAGGCGCGGGCTGCGCGAATGATCTCCCTCGGCCTTTCGGCTTCGCGCAAGTCTCCGGCAAGATGGGAAAACGGCGGGCCTTCGTGGCCGCGCCGGGCAAGGGCCATGTCGATGGCGACCTCGCGGTGTTCGTGATCGGCAGGGCGCAGGCCAAGGGCCCGGGCCACGCGCCTGCCGATCATGTCTTCATAGGGCTCTTTCAGCAGGTGCCAGCGCTTCACCCGCTGCAGCAGGGCGGCGCCGTTCTGCGCCAGCTGGCGCTTGCCCTGCGCCATGGCGGGCGCCTCTGCCAGCGGCGGGCCGAAGCGGCTAAAGGCGCGCCAGCCGATTACCAGTGCAGCCAGCAGCATGCACAGCGTCGCGGCCAGGAACGGCGGGCGGAAGGCCAGCGTCAGCAGGTTTTCCGATGCGCCAAGGCCGTTCAGCGTCAGGTCGAAGCGAACCGGCATGTCGGCCCCTTGCATCGCTTCGTTCACCAGTTGCACTGCCACGGCGGCGCGCTGCTGTTCGGCCATGCCGTAGTTGTTCATCAGGTCGGGCTCGAACACCACGACGATCGGCCAAGGCTCGTAATCGTCGAACGCGCCGGGCTGCACGTATTCGGCCACCAGCACGTCGCCCTCGCTGTCCACCAACAGCGGGTGCATGGACTTTTCGCTGTTGCCGACCAGGGCCTGCACTGCGGCCTCGTCGGGCAAGTCGCCGCTGCTGCCAAGGCCCTGCCAGCCGCCGGTGCTGCCGATGGCCAGCTCGGTTCCTTCGCCGATGGCCAGTTCGCCGAACCACTGCGGAGAGGTCGGCTGGCCAAGCACCACCCAGCCGGGCTGGCTGTCGCCATTGTCCAGCTCGGGCACGGGCATGGCCGTCCACTTGGGCAGGATCAGCATGGTCGGCCCGGCTGCGGTGTCGATCCGTTGCTGGATGATCTCGTCGATCTCCTCGGCGCTGCTCCACAGCGGCGGGGTGAGGATCTGCATGCCGTAGTCGGCCCGGTCCGCCGGATTGCGCGACAGGCTGACATCCTGCCCGGTGGCCTGCAGCAGTTCGACCAGCCCGGAATAGCCGTTCAGGCCATTGGCCGCGGCGTGGTTGCCGCCGTCGCGCCCTTCTTCGCCGCCGGTCCAGCCCTGGCCCAGCGCATAAAGGAACAGCAGGAAAGCCAGCGAGCCCACCGCCAGCAGCAACAGCACGGTCTTCGCGCTGAAGGGGCTGGCACGGCGGCTCATGCGGCGATCGCCTTGTCGGCCAGGTTGGTCTGGGCAAGGGCAAAGTCGGCATAGGCCGCGCGGGCAGCCTGCCAGTCGTCCCGGTCCAGCTTGCGCAAGGCGAACAGGCTGCGCTCCACCGGTGCGGCGATCAGGCCGAAGGCGGTGCGCGCGGCTTCGGGCAGGCGCGGTTCGGCAGCCAGTTCGCGCGCGGTGCTGCTGGGTTCGACGAGGTCGGGCCGCGCTTCGGCGATCTGGCGGACGGAGCGCTTGAGCAACAGGTGCGTTGCCTCGTCATAGTCACCCGCTTCGGCCAGCCGGTCGGCCTCTTCCAGCAGTGCCATGGCCTCGCCTTCTGCCGGCACCCATTCCTCGCGCTCGGCCGTGGAACCCTTGCGGCGTTTGAAACCGGGACCGACCATGCCGTAGATGAAATAGCCCAGCGCCAGCACGGCCAGCGCGATCAGCACCCACATCAGCACCGGCCAGATATCCACCAGCAACCGGCCCACGGGGGCCAGCAGGTCGCCCAGCCAGTCCATGAAGTCGGCCAGCCAGTCGGGCGGCGGATCGGGTTCGGGAATGTCGACGGGGGCAAACTGGATCTGGTCGTCGGCCCGCAGCTCTCGCCACGCCGTCTCGAAATCCCCCGCCTTGGCCGGCGGCCCAGCAATGCCTTGGCCCATCGTCACAAAGCCTTGGTTGCACGGCCACGCATGCGACGCAACGGTGTGCATTGCATCGCCGCGCACAAATCCGCAAAAGGATGGGCATGACGCAGATTTCCAAAGACGAATACGCCCTGCAGTCCCCGCGCGAAGAGCACGTGCGCAAGGTGCTGGTGGTGGGGGGTGGATCGTCCGGCTGGATGGCCGCGGCAACGCTCGCCACCGCGCTGTCGCGCGATGTTGAGGTGCAGCTGGTGGAAAGCGATGCCATCGGCATTGTCGGGGTTGGCGAAGCCACGATCCCGCCGATGCAGAAGTTCAACCGCTTCCTGCGGCTGGACGAGCGGCAGTTCGTCGCCGCAACCAACGGCACCTTCAAGCTGGGGATCGAGTTCCACAACTGGGGCCGCGTGGGTGACAGGTACCTGCACCAGTTCGGCGCCGTTGGGCGAGAGCTGGATGCGCTGGTAAAGCTGCACCACTGGTGGCTGCTGGGCCGCCAGGCCGATGGCGGCGCGGACTATCCCCAATGGCAGCACTGCCATGTCGCCTGGCACGCCTGCGCGCAGGATCGCTTTGCGCCGTCGGGGCCGGACAAGACCCAGCTGAAGAACCGCTACACCCACGCCTATCACTTCGACGCGCACCTTTATGCAGCGCACCTGCGCCGGGTGGCGGAAAGCCGCGGGGTGGACCGTGTCGAAGGGATCATTACCGGCGTGGAGCGCGAGGGCGAAAACGGCTTCGTCGCCGCCGTGGTGCTGGAGGACGGGCGGCGGCTGGAGGCCGACCTGTTCATCGACTGCTCGGGCTTCCGTTCGCTCCTGCTGGGCGATGCGCTCGACGAGCCGTGGACCGACTGGTCGAAATGGATTCCCTCCGACCGCGCGCTGGCCGTGCCATCGAAGCGGGCCGAGGGTGGCCTCAAGCCCTACACGCAAGGCATTGCCCACGCCGTGGGCTGGCAATGGCGCATCCCCTTGCAGCACCGCACCGGCAACGGCCACGTGTTTGCCAGTGCCTTTTCCAGCGAGAGCGAGGCGGAGGAGCGGCTGCTGGCAACGCTCGAAACCGAGGCGCTGGATACGCCGCGCCTCGTCAAGTTCCGCACCGGGCGACGCGAGCGGTCATGGGTGGGCAACGTGGTGGCCGTGGGCCTGTCGTCGGGCTTCCTCGAACCGCTCGAATCGACCTCGATCCACTTCGTGCAGTCCACGCTGGAACGGCTGGTGGAGTTGTTTCCCACCCGCGCCATGGACCCGCAATTGCGCGACCAGTTCAACGCCCGCACCCGTGCTGAGTGGGAGCAGGTGCGTGACTTCATCATCGCCCACTACAAGCTGACCGAGCGCGAGGATTCCGAATTCTGGCGTTACACCAGGGCCATGGACGTGCCGGATTCGCTGGCCGAGACGCTGGAGGTCTGGCGCGCACGCGGCCACCTGGCGGTGGATGGCGGGCACCTGTTCCAGATCGGCAGCTGGGCCAGCATGCTGATCGGCCAGCGCTTCCTTCCGCAAGGCGTGCATGCGCTGGCAGACCGGGCAGACCCCGCGGACATCGCGCAGCAGGTGCGCCGGATCGCCGCGGAATGTGCCCAGGCCGCCAGCCAGCTGCCCCCGCACGACCAGTTCATCGCCCGCAACTGCGCGGCGCGGGAAACGACAACCGGGGAAATGGCCTAGAGGGGCATCCCCATGCACAGGCTGAAGTCGTCGATCACGTAGTCGGCATAGGCATCGCACGGGGTGAAGCCGTGCTTGCGGTAGAGTGCATGTGCGGGTTCGAACACCGGGCCTTGCCCTGTCTCCAGCCCCAGCCATGTCAGCCCTTCGGCGCGGGCCACGGCGATCAGGCGCAGCAGGATAGCTTCGCCCGCGCCGGTGCCGCGAAAGGCATCGGCGGCGCGCATCGACTTGATCTCGCCCTGGCCCTTGCCCAGCCGCTTCAGCGCGCCAACAGCCGCCAGTTCGCCACCCTTGCGCGCCGCGAAGAAGGTAACGCCGGGCTCCTTCAGGCGGGTGGCATCCAGCGCATGCACCTTGCAGGCGGGCGAGTTGGCATGCATTTCCGCCAGGTGCCGCTCCAGCAGCGCCAGCACATCGGGCGAATCCAGCAGGTCGGGCGCAATGGCGAAGGCTTCTGGTTCAAGCTTCGCGTTCACACCGCCTTCACCCTCTCTTGCGCGCCAGCGGATAGGTGCCGAACATGCGCACGCCCTTGCAGTGAAAGGCCAGTTCCTCCAGTGCGCGGTCCACCGCCGGATCGCCGGGGCGGCCGATGATATCGGCATAGAACATGGTGGCAGAGAAGCTGGCACCCTTCTGGTAGCTTTCCAGCTTGGTCATGTTCACGCCGTTGGTGGCGAAGCCGCCCATGGCCTTGTACAGCGCGGCGGGAATGTTCTTCACTTCGAACACGAAGGTGGTCATCACCTCCTGCCCTTGCAGTGTGGCGGGATCGAGCGGCTCGCGCGCCAGCACCACGAATCGGGTGGTGTTGTCGGCCGCGTCCTCGACGTTCTCCTCCACGATCTTGAGGCCGTAGAGGTCGGCGGCGAGGTTCGGGGCGATGGCGGCAAATTGCGGATCGCCAAGTTCCGCCACGTGCGCTGCGGCACCTGCGGTGTCGGCATGGGCCAGCGGCACGATGCCCTTTTCCAGCAGATAGTGGCGCGACTGGCTGAGCGCGTGGGGATGGCTGAAGGCGCCCTTGAACGGTCCGTGGTCGTCCAGCGCCATCAGCGAATGTTCGATCGACAGGAAATGCTCTCCCACGATCGACAGCCCGCTTTCGGGCAGCAGGAAGTGGATATCGGCCACGCGCCCGGCCTGCGAATTCTCGATCGGGATCATCGCGCAAGCCGCGCGTCCTTCCTCCACCGCTTCGATCGCGGCGGCAAAGCTGAAGCACGGCAGCGGCAGCGCATCCGGGTCCCACTCGTTGACGGCGCGGTGCGAATTGGCGCCGGGCGCGCCCTGGAAGGCAATCGCGCGCGCAGGGTCCTGCGCGGCGGCGGCGTGCATCTTCTCGACCAGGGCGAGAGCGGGGGCGGGATACGAATCCATAGGGCAAGAGGCGGTAGCGAGGCGATGCGTTGCCGACAAGCTTGCATACGGTCTTGCGAACCGCGCCGCTGCGCACTAGAGCGCACCCGCACTGAGTCAAACCGGCAGATTATTCGACATGAGCAACAGCAACACCATTTTCGGCTGGGTTCTTGCCAGCGGCATCGTCGCCCTTGGCCTGAGCTCGATCAGCGGCAAATTCTTTCACGCCGACAAACCTCATGTCGAAGAGTTCGGCTACGTGATCGAGGCTGCCGAAGAAGGCGCGACCGCCGAGGCCGGGCCTTCGCTGGCGGAACTGCTGCAGACCGGTACTGCCGCTGCGGGTGAAGCCGTGTTCGCCAAGTGCACCGCTTGCCACACGATCGACCAGGGCGGCGCCGACGGTATCGGCCCGAACCTCTACGGCGTGCTGGGCACGGGCATCGGTCAGCATGCTGCCGGTTATGCCTATTCCTCCGCCCTCGCGGATAAGGGCGGCACCTGGGATTACGAGGCGATGGACGCCTGGCTCACCAGCCCGCGCGCTTTCGCCAATGGCACCAAGATGAGCTTCGCCGGCCTGTCCAGCGCCGAAGACCGCGCCAACGTGATCCTCTACCTGCGCGACCATGGCGGCGGCCCGGACCTGCCCGAAGTCGTCGTGGAAGAAGCAGCGGCCGATGAAGGTGAAGAGGCCGGAGAAGGCGTCGAGGCCGAAGTAGTCGAGGCCGTGGCCGAGGAAGACGCCGACGCCGCGGACAACATCGAAGGCTGAGGCCGCCCCCGGGCGCGCGTCAGTCGCGCCCCTTGAATCCCTGCGCCACGACGTACCACTCGCTGGAGCCCTTGCGGCTGGCGGGTGGCTTGGCGTGCTTGACTGTCTTGAAATGCTTTTTCAGCAGGTCGAGCAATGCCTTGTCGGTGCCACCGGCAAAGCCCTTGGCAATAAAGGCACCGCCCGGCGCCAGCACCTCCACCGCGAACCAGGCGGCAGCTTCCACCAGCGCCATGGTGCGCAGGTGGTCGGTCTGCTTGTGGCCCACGGTGTTGGCGGCCATGTCCGACATGACGAGATCGGGCGGGCCGTCCAGTGCGGCAGTCAGCCGCGCGGGGGCATCGTCGTCCATGAAGTCCATCAGCAGGATCTCGACGCCTTCGATCGGCTCGGTCTCCAGGATATCGATGCCGACAATGGCCGCCTTGGGCGCGCGGCGGCGCACCACCTGGGCCCAGCCGCCCGGCGCGATGCCAAGGTCGACCACCCGCTGCACGCCTTTCAGCAGGCCGAACCGGTCGTCCAGTTCGATCAGCTTGAAAGCCGCGCGGCTGCGATAGTCCTCGTCCTTGGCGCGCTTCACATAGGGGTCGTTCAGCTGCCGCTCGAGCCAGCGCTGGCTGCTTGCCTTGCGCTTCTTGGCGCTCTTCAGGCGGCGCTGCGAATCCTGTCCTGCACGCGCCATCAGCTGTTTGCTCCTGCCTGTTTCAGGCGCCGCAGCGCGGCTTGCGCCTCGGCCCCTTCGGCATCGGCCGCCATCAGGCTGCGCAGTATGCCTTCGCGAATCCCGCGGTCCGCCACGCCCAGCCGTTCGGCAGGCCATATGTCCAGGATCGCCTCGAGGATGGCACAGCCCGCCACCACCAAGTCTGCCCGGTCCTGTCCGATGCAGTCGAGCTGGCTGCGTTCCTGCGGCGACATGCCCGAAAGCCGTTGCGAAATGTCGCGCATCGATGCAGAGGGTACGATCAGCCCGTCCACCGCCTTGCGGTCGTATTGCGGCAGGCCCAGGTGCACGCTGGCCAGCGTTGTCACCGTGCCGCTGGTACCCAGCAGGCGCTGGTCGGGCGCATGGTGCTTCTCGATGCGGTCGGCAAATTCGGCGAAGCTGGCCCGCACCAGTTGCTTCATCCTGCCGTATCGCGCGAGGCGACCGTGCGCGTCGCCGGGTTCGGCGCCCACCGTTTCCGACAGCGAGACAACGCCCCACGGCACGCTCTGCCAGTCGAGGATGCGCGGCACCGGCGCGCCGGGTTCGATCAGCACCAGTTCGGTGGAACCGCCGCCGATATCGAAGATGATCGCCGGGCCGATGCCGTCTTCCAGCAGGATGTGGCAGCCCAGCACGGCCAGGCGGGCCTCTTCTTGCGCGCTGATGATATCCAGCACGATGCCCGTTTCGCGGCGCACGCGTTCGATAAAGGCCTCGCCGTTGGCGGCGCGGCGGCAGGCTTCGGTGGCGACCGAGCGGGCGAGATGGACGTTGCGCTTCCTCAGCTTGTCCGAACACACCTTCAGCGCGCCCAGCGCGCGATCCATCGCCTTGTCCGACAGCCGCCCGGTTTGCGCCAGCCCTTCGCCCAGCCGCACGACGCGCGAGAACGCGTCGATCACGACGAAATTCTCTTCGTTGGGGCGCGCGATCAGCAAGCGGCAGTTGTTCGTGCCAAGGTCGATCGCGGCGTAGGCCTGCTTGTAGCTTTTGTGTGGGGGGCGGCGCCAGTTGCGGGTTTCCCGCTGCGGTCTGCCTTTGTGGTCGCCGGAACTGCTGTTGTGGCCGTTTCCCTTGTCGTGGCGCCGTGTTTCCCCTTGCGGCGCCCCGTTCTTGGCCTTTTCGCGTCGATCCGGCGGATTGATATCCGCCATGCTCTTGTACTTTCGTCTATTCTATCACCCGCCCTTGCGGACGGAACCTGAGCATAGGCTAGACCAAGGTGCGCAGGCGCACAAGTCGCAGGCGAAACGGCTTTTCAGGAGGGCGCGAACTCGTCGGTTTCGCGGGCCTCGCGGAAAGGGGCCTGCAGCGCGGGCAGCAGGGCAATGTCGCGCTCTGCCAGCGGATCGTCGACGCCGATGGTGATCTCCTCCTGCGGCACGTCGGTGCGCAGGGTGCCGTGCAGCTTGTCCCACAAGGTGAAGCCTGCGCTCCAGTTGCTGTCCATCTCGTCCAGCCGCTGGCTGTGGTGGATGCCGTGCAGCCGGGGCGTGGTCACGACATTGGCCAGGGCCGCGTCCACGCTTTCGGGCAGGCGCAGGTTGGAATGGTGGAACAGCACCGAGCCGAGGAAGAAGCCGCGCCACAGGTTGTGCGTTTCCGGGTCGGCGCCGGATATCCGCACCTGCAGCATGCGCATGGGCGTGGAGATGAGCATGTCGGCGGCGTGGAAGCGCACCGCCGTGCTCATGTCCATGTCGGGATCGAGGTGGTGGACCCGGTGGAAGCGCCACAGGAAGGGCACCTTGTGGGTGGCGACGTGCCACAGGTAATAGGTGTAATCCATCAGCAGGACGGCGGCGATCCGGCCCGGCCAGCCACCGATGGCGTGTTGCAGGCCGCGTTTGCGGCGCTTGTTTTCCTGCGCGATCGCTTCGGTGATCGGCCCCTCGCTCACCATGATCACGGCCTGGCAGGCCGCGCCCATGGCGCCGTTGCGGGCAAGGCGCGGCAGGGCTTCGCGGGTCTGCTTGCGCAATGGGCGCGCGCGCTCTGCCAGCAGCAGGGTGCCGACAGCGGCGCCTGCGGCGGCGAGACCGGCGATCTTGGCGAGTCGGGAAGCCATCGACAGAGCATGAAGCGTCGCCAATGCCGCGTCCAGCGGTTAGACCCCTCGTCATGACTACGGCACCGACCATCGCGCTGATCGCGAAGTATCCTCGTGCAGGCATGGCGAAGACCCGCCTTGCCCCCTTGCTGGGAGAGCAAGGCGCAGCCGATCTCCACCGCCGCCTGGTGGAGCGGACCATGGCAACGGTGCGCGCCAGCGGACTGCCCTTCGCGGTCCATTTCACCGGCGCTGCGGCGCAGGACTTTGCCGCCTGGCTGGGCGAGGACGTGCCGCTGGTGGAGCAGGGCGAGGGCGATCTTGGCGCGCGGCTGGCGCGAGTCCCGGCGCCGGGCGTGGTGCTGGGGGCGGATATTCCGGGGCTGACAGCGGGGCACCTGCGCGATGCGGCGAGGGCTTTGGAACAGGTGCCGGCGGTGATCGGCCCTGCCAGCGATGGCGGCTATTACCTGCTTGGTTTCAGGGAAGAAATCCCGCAAATCTGGCGCGACATGCCTTGGGGCACCGAAAGGATGCTGAAAGCGACCGAAGAGCGCCTGCTGGCACTTAACCTGCCCTATCGCCTGCTGGAGCAGCTGGACGACTGCGACAGGCCCGAAGACCTGGCCAAGTGGCCCGAGCTGCTGCCGTGAGCGACACCTGCCTGCTGGTCCCGACTCTCAACGAAGAGGCCGCGCTGCCGGCACTGATCGCCAACGTTGGGCGCCTCGATCCGCCGCCTGCCGAAGTGCTGGTGGTCGATGGCGGCAGCGGCGATCGTACCGTGCAGCTGGTGAGGGAGGCGGGCTGGCGGGTGATCGAGACCGAGCGCGGGCGCGGGCGCCAGATCAACGCGGGCGTGGCGGTGGCCACGGCGCACAACGTCTGCGTGCTGCATGCCGATACCGTGCCGCCGCCGGACTTGGTGGCGGTGATCGAGCAGGTGCTGGCCGATCCCAAGGTCGCGCTGGCGGGCTTCACCCCCATCATCACCGGGGAAAAGACGCGCTGGGGCACCACGGCGCACAACTTGGCCAAGACCTGGTACGCGCCGCTGCTGTTCCGCCCGCGGCTGTTCTTCAAGGGCGCACGGCTGCTGTTCGGCGACCATGCCATGTTCTTTCGCAAGACCGACTTCCTCAAGTCCGGTGGCTGCGATCCGGAGGCAAAGGTGATGGAGGAGGCCGACCTGTGCATCCGCATGGCCGAGCTTGGCCGGGTGCGACTGGTGCCGCGCACGGTGCGCACGTCAGACCGGCGGATTGCCGAATGGGGCGCGCTGAAGGCGAACTGGATCTACCTGAAGGTGGGCCTTATGTGGGCCTTCGGCACTAGGCAGCGGCTCGAGAAGCACTACCCGGACGTTCGCTAGGCCCGGCTTTGGGCAAGTAGCCCACCGCGATGCCGTAGGCGATCAGGCGGTCGAGCCAGGCGCTGTCCGTCGCCGGACAGTCCAGCCCGGTCAGCGCGCGGAATTTTGTATCGTCGAAGCGCGGGTTGCGGGTGAAATAGGGGCCGAAGGTCCGCATCATGCGGGTGAGCAGCTGCCGTTCCGCCGAACCCAGTCTGCCCGCATCGAAGCCATCGGCGTCGACCACTTGCGGATCGGGGAAATGCGCAACCCTTGCCACGCCGTGCGCCAGTTCGGCAGCAGGCAGCGGCTGGCTGGCAACGAGGTGGAAATAGCCACCCTTCGCCGCGTCGAACCGTTCGGCCAGCCGCGCGATCCCTTCTGCCACGTAGCATAGCGGCACCAGGTCGAGCGTCGCCTGATCTTGCGTGGGGAACACCCCCACCTTGCCTCGCGCCATCAGTCGGAACACGGTGCACAGCGAGGGAAAATCGCGGATCGCGCCCTTGGCGTGGTCGCCCAGCACGATCGAGGGGCGGGCTACGGCGCATGGCACGCCGCTGGCCGCCACCGCCGCTTCTGCCAGGGCCTTGCTGGCTTCGTAATTGTTGGTGAAGCGCGTGCCGCTGCGCACCGCGCCTTCGGCAATCGGCCCGTCTCGCTGGCCGCAGACATAGGCGGTGCTAACATGCAGGAAGCCCGCGCCTGCCGCCTTGGCGAAAGCCAGCGCGTTGCGCGTTCCCTCTACATTCACCGCCGCCAGCGTGGGCAGGGGCGCATCGAATTCCAGGTTGGCGGCGCAATGGATCACCAGGTCTGCATCGATGGCTGACGGGTCCAGCCCCATCAGCGGCCGGGTGATATCGCCGGAGAGGACCTGCACTCCTTCGACCTGCGCGCCATCGTTGCCGCGCACCTCGCGGGTCTTGCGCACCATGGCCGTGACCGTGTGCCCGCGCGCCGCCAGCCGGGCGCAGACTTCGCCGCCGATCAGCCCGGCAGCACCCGTGACAAGAACCTTCAGCAACACGGCGCCTCCGGCTTGGCTGGATTGGCGTCCGACTGGCCGAAGGGCACGGCAGTGCCGCAGCCGGGGAAGACGCCGTAATGGCGACTGAAATCGCCGATGAAGTCGAAATGCGGGGCAAAGCGTGTTTCCGCCAGCATCAGCCAGCTGTTGCCGCACACGGGGAACACGCGCCCTGCTTCTATCGCGTGGTGGGCATCCAGCTCGAACATGGCCTCGTTCTCGGGCACGGTGCCCTTGTAGACCACCGCCTGGCCATAGTCCTCGCACTGCGGCTCCAGGCCGGCCAGCTTGAACAGGCGATAGGTGGCGGAGACGAAGTTGATGCCGGCCAGCTTTGCGGCAATTTCGGCATCGTTGATCGCCATCGGACGGTCGGTGACAAGGCGCGGATCGGCGAAGCCCGCAGCCTTGGCGATGCGGTCGAAATCGCCCCAGTACAGCGCGCCGGAAAGGCATTCGCCGTGCAGCACCGGATCGTTCAGCAGCTGCGCGGGCACCCGCCTGTCGGCATAGACATCGGAGAAATACAGCTCTCCACCCGGCTTCAGCAGCTTGTGCGCGGCGGCGAACACGGCGGGCTTGTCTGCCACCAGGTTGATGACGCAGTTGGAGACGATCACGTCGAAGCTTTCCGGCTCCAGCCCCAGCTGGTCGAGCTTCACGATATCGCCCTCGACGAAATCGACATTGGCAAAGCCGAAGCGATCAGCGTGCCATTGCTTGTGGGCATTGGCCACGGCCAACTGTTCGGGCGTGGCATCGACGCCGGTGACGCTGCCGTTCGGGCCCACCAGCTGCGCCAGCAGGTAGGCATCCTGCCCGCTGCCCGAACCCAGGTCGAGCACCCGGGCCTCTTCCAGCGCCTGCGGCACGACCAGGCCGCAGCCGTAGTAGCGCGCCTTCACTTCCTCGTGCACGTTGCGCAGCGCCTCGCGCACCGAAGGCGAAGGCATTTCGAATGTGCAGCAGGCATCGGTGCGCAGGTCGCCCGATCCTTCCAGCACCTTGCCGTAGTAATTCTGCGAATTCTCTAGGTTCATGAAACTGTTTTTCCCTCAGGTCCGAAAGGATGCATGGACGCTGGAAGCTTCGTCGGCCATCCTGGAAAGGTTACGCCCATTACCGGGCTGGGGAGAACTCCTTGGAATACACGCATGACGTGATCGTGATCGGCGGCGGTGCTGCAGGACTTACCGCAGCCGGCGGCTGCGCGCTATTTGGCCTAAAGACTGCCTTGATCGAGGGCAACAAGATGGGCGGCGAGTGCCTGAACAACGGCTGCGTGCCGTCGAAGGCGCTGATCGCGGCGGCCCGGCGCGCCGCCGAAGCGCGCGAGGAAAAGCGTGCCGGGGTGCAACTGGCCGCGCCTGTGGTGGACTGGAGCGCGGTGCATCGCCACGTGCACCACGCCATCGAACGGATCGAGCCGCACGATTCGGTAGAGCGGTTCGAGGACATGGGCTGCGAGGTGATCCTGGGCTGGGCCAGGCTGACAGGGCCGAAATCGGTCGCGGTGGACGGACGCACGCTGACCGCGCCGCGAATCGTCATTGCCACAGGCTCCGGCCCCGCGGCGCCGCCGATCGAGGGGCTGGCCGAAGTGCCTTACCTCACCAACGAGAACCTGTTCGAACTGACCGAGCAGCCGGACCACCTTGTCATCGTGGGCGGGGGAGTGATCGGCATGGAAATGGCGCAGAGCTTCCGCCGGCTTGGTAGCCAGGTCACGGTGATCGAGCCGGGCGAACTGATGAGCCGCGATGATCGCGACAGCGTGGCTTTGGTGAAGGCGGTGATGGAAGGCGAGGGCGTGCGCTTTGTCACCGGCAAGGCCGCGAAGGTTTCGGGCGGAGCCGGCGCAATCACTGTAACCACGGGAGGCGGCGAAGCGATTGCCGGCACGCACCTGCTGGTGGCCGTGGGGCGCAAGGCGCGCACCAAGGGTTACGGGCTGGAGGAACTGGGCATCGAACTGGGCGGGAACGGCATCAAGGTGGATGCGCGGCGGCGCACGAACCTGAAGCACATCTATGCCATCGGCGATTGCCGCGAAGGGCCGCGGCTGACCCATGTCTCGGGCTACGAAGGCTCCAACGTGGTGCTGGAAATCGCGCTGGGCATGCCGACCAAGGTCGACTGGCGAGCGTTGCCCTGGTGCACCTATACCGAGCCCGAAGTGGCGCAGGTCGGCATGACCGAAAGCGAAGCGCGCGATGCCTACGGAGATGCCTTGCGCGTCGTTACCGAGCATTTCGACCACAATGACCGGGCCATTGCCGAAGGGACCGATCAGGGGCATTGCAAGGTCATGCTGAAGGGGAAGAAAGTTGTCGGCGCGTCCATATGCGGGGTCAATGCCGGCGAATTGCTGCTGCCCTTCACGCAGCTGATTACTGGCAAGAGCGGCACCTTCGACATGGGCGGGGCGGTGATTTCCTATCCCACGCGGGTGGAGATCGTGAAGGCGGCGGCGTTCAAGGCTTGGGAGCCGACCGTGTTCGGCACCTGGCCCAAACGCTGGGCCGGTCTGCTGGCCCGGATGCGGCGGGCGCTCTGATGGCGAGCCGTTCGAAAAGCCGCAACGCGCCTGCCGGGCCTTCGCCATTCGCGGTTGATGGCAAGCGCCTGCTGCCCGCCAAGTTCACCGACCCGTTGGTGACCGCCAAGGGAGAGCCGCGCGCGCATGTGGGGCTGCGCCACCTCGATACCCTGTGGTTTGCCACCGGCACGCTGTGCAACCTTGCTTGCGCCAACTGCTATATCGAAAGCAGCCCCACCAACGATGCGCTGGTCTACATGGCGGCGCAGGACGTGGCGCGGTTCCTCGATGAAATCGCCGGGATGGGCGTGCGCGAGATCGGCTTTACAGGCGGCGAGCCGTTCATGAATCCCGACATCATCGCGATGGTGGAGGATGCCCTGTCGCGCGGGCACGAGGTGCTGGTGCTTTCCAACGCGATGGCGCCCATGCGCCGCCATGAGAGCGCGCTGCTGCGCTTGCGCGAGGCCTATGGCGGCAAGCTGACGATCCGCGTCTCCGTCGATCACCACACGAGGGCCGTGCACGAGGCCGAGCGGGGGCCGGGCAGCTGGGAACCGATGCTGGCGGGCTTGCGCTGGCTGTCGGACCACGGCTTTTCACTGGCGGCGGCCGGGCGACACCTGGCGGGCGAAAGCGAGGGAGAGGCGCGCGCTGCCTATGCCGCGCTGTTCGCAGCAGAGGGGATCGCCATCGACACGGCCGATCCGGCGCGGCTGGTGCTGTTTCCGGAAATGGATGCCGATGCCGACATTGCCGAAATCACCACCGGCTGCTGGGACATTCTCGGCAAGTCGCCGGACGAGGTGATGTGCGCCAGCAGCCGCATGGTGGTGCACCGCAAGGGAGAGCCGACCCCGCGCGTCGTTGCCTGCACCCTGCTGCCCTACGATCCGGGCTTCGACCTTGGCGACACGGTGGCCGAGGCCGACCGCGAGGTTCCGCTCAACCACCCGCATTGCGCCCGCTTCTGCGTGCTGGGCGGGGCGAGCTGCTCCGCTTGAAGTCCGTGAAATTAGGAGCCATTCAGCCCGTTCGGGCCTATGGAGGGGCATGGGACGCATGAAACACACTCTGGCAAGCGCTGCAGTAGCCGCCGCTCTGCTGGCATCGCCCGCGGTCGCACAGCGGAGCATCGATGGCACCTATGTCGATTCGGGCGGCTATACCGAGATCACCGTGGCTCCCTGCGGCAATGCACGCTGCGGTCAGATCACCCGCATCATCCGCCGCAAGCCGGGCGAGCCGGACAACGACGTACACAACGACGACCCGGCCCTGCGCGACCGGCCAATCCTGGGGATCACCATCCTCAAGGATTTGCGCTGGGACGACGGCGCCTGGCGCGGCGAGGTTTACAATCCGGAAGATGGCGAAACCTATCGTACCGAAGTGCGACCGGCCGCCAATGGCTCGCTGGAAGTAAAGGGCTGTGTCGCCTTCTTCTGCCGCACGCGTGTGTGGACCGCCGCAGACTGAAGCGCGTCTTGCAAGGGTTGACCGAATCCCGAGCCAGCGTTAATGGCGCGCTCCTTACTGCCCCGTCGTCTAATGGTAAGACTACGGACTCTGACTCCGTCAATTGAGGTTCGAATCCTCACGGGGCATCCACTTTCCCATCTCCTAATCAATGTTCGCGCGATCCTGTCTGGTCGATCACGCGTGCAATTGATCACAGCTAGTTGTCCGACATCTCAGGATCTTCGCAGCGGTTTTGTGCACCTTGGATGCGCCTGCAGGTGTCCTTGAGCGACGTTGCTTTCAAATATCCCGTGCGTGCAGATTGCGTCCGCGGCCTCGAACTCTGCGGGCCTCACCAACACAAGAGAATGAGTCACAAAAGATGCGGCAGAGCGGACTGAAGCTAAGGTTTGTCTTGCAGAACTTACAACACTAAAGCGCTGCGAACACGAGTGGCTCCGGTAGCGACGGGGCGCAATTGCCGGAAAATTGGCAGAAATACCGGCGTCACCAGCTGCCGAACGCTCTCCGGCAAATCGGCAACTGGAATCCAGTACCGGACTGGCTGCTGACGACCCAAGTGCGGACAGTCTGATGCTATGTGCCGTCTGGTTGAAGCATGATTGACCTCATCGCATTTTGTAAAGCAGTCTCAAATTGCGGGTTCCCGTAGATGTCGTTGTGGCCAGCATTGTCGATGGTTCGGTCCATGACCAAGGATTGTGCTGATCGCCTCAGCGGAGATGTGCGTTCGGGTGTAATGATGCCGTCCTGCGCCGCGGCAATAAGCGCAACGGGCGTTGTCACATCTCGAAGCTCCTCGGCCGGGGACATCTGGTGACGCAGCAATAGCTGTACAGGCAACCAACCATAATGATGGCGCGCCAACTCCTCGAGCGAGTCAAAAGGCGTAACAAGGATAAGACCATCAAGGTGCCGCTCTCGTGCGAGCCTAACTGCGGGTCCAGTCCCAATACTAAAACCTACCGCGACGACACCAGCAGGGTCGGCCCCTTCCGTTGCACAATCGTAGACGACTGGGGCATCATTGAGCAGCGCTGCGGCACTCGGGCTTCCCGTGCTTGGGCGGTAGCCACGGTAGTGGAACGTGACGACCTCGTGAGCTGGGAAAATCTCAGAGAGGTAACCTGCCATGTGTTCCGCGTTCCAAGCGTTCCCGCCAAAGCCGAGCACGATCTTGCGTTGTGCGCTCGTGCGCATTGAAGGCGAAATTCGAACTCCGTGCAGCCTTTCACCGTCGGGGGTCTCGCAGGTTATTCGCTCACCAGCGGCAGGAAGCGCCAACGCCCCTCCGGACGAACTGGCTGGAAATAGGATCCAAGTTTGCGCGAAGTAGGCAACTAGGGCTGTGACAGCATAGGCGGCAGCCAGGGCGACGAGCAATTTCTGCAGCCACATTGAAGAGACTTTCGAAAAACCATGCATGAGCGAGCGAGATCGCCAAGGCAGCTTTGCTTACTCGGCTAGAAACAACCCCCGCAAGTTCACGAAAACCGGTTCCATACTATTCACTCCCACGGCCACCGCACCTGGTGTTGCCCAGGAGCCGGAATTCAATCCTTCTACGGTTTTTCTTTTTGGCCTTCTGCCGGCAGGTGCATCAGCCTCTTTTGACGCTCTCTCCCAATCCCACTGATCCACTCAATTGCTCTGAAGCGGGCAAGCGTCGTTCGAAAGCTCTTCAAGGACTTCCGAGCAAGAAGATAATCTCGCACGATGTATATCAAACCGATAAATATGCCGGTTGCAGCGCCGAGAAGCATGTAGGAATTAAGCACCAGGATCTATCGGGACCTTCAGGTTAGGTTCGTCAGCAAGCTGCACGAGGTCGCAAGCAACGTAAAGGTTTGGCGACTGCTCTTGCACATATATCCGTATACGGGGGGATGGTCGATCCGTCTGAAAGTGGCTCGTGATTGTTGCGAACTGCGTTGGGCGCCAAGAATAGGCGCCAGATGAAGCTCTTCGAGCCCATCGCAGCCCAACCGCTGCGCTCAAGCATCCCGAATATCTGATATCGCTGACTATCCGTTAGTTAGCGCCCCGACCCGAAACCGTACCCGCTGCTGACAACTCACGAGGATGCGACCCTGATGAATCGGGATTCCATGGACTTATCGTGCAGGGGGTGGTGACAAGCGATTTTGCAGTTTCCTGTTATGGCCGGAAAAACAGGGCGCATTTCGCTTGTCCTGCATGCACATTGGTGCGCTTTCCGATTAAAGAACAGAGACTTGCCCCCCGTGAAATCCTTTTCCTGTTTCCGAGAAACAGGAATGGCTGTCCTTCAGTTGGCGGCATGCAACAGATTCATTGTCAATTAAATCAGAAACTTAAGGCTTGACTTCGAGTCTGCGCAGAGGCAGATAGAACCTTGCATCTGACAGGCCATGGCAGTGTCAGGTGAGCAGCATTCGGATCAATTCGGATCCCGAGAGCAGCTGAAAGACAAGCAGCTTTGCCTCAGTGCGAGCGTGCTTCCTTTCGAGCGGCTGCCGGTATTCGAAGGGATCCTTTCCCCATGAAAACTCCTGTTCGTATGCGTCGGCGCAAGGTCGACCTGCAATCCTCTCCATCACCACAATCCAACGAGACGAGCCGTCCCAACGACCCCAACCACGGCCTCGCTCTCCAGATCGTCTACCGCCCGATCGGTGAATTGACCCCGCCGCCGCGCCGCTTGCGTAAGGTGAACACGCGGCAGGATGCTGCCATTCGCGCTGTCATCAAGGAATGTGGCAATCTTGACCCTCTTCTGATCACCCCGGAGGGACGCATTGTCTGCGGTTACGCTCGTTGGCGCGCTGCCGTCGATCTGGGCCTCGAAGAGGTGCCCACGATCACGATTTCACATCTCAGCGACGAGCAGCTGCGAATCTATGCCATCGCCGAAGAAAAGCTCGGTGAGCTGGGCGAGTGGGATCGCGAGGCGCTGCGGCTGGAGTTCGCCGAGCTCGAGCTTAACGTCGATCTCGATCTTGAACTTACCGGTTTTACGATGGGCGAGATCGACGGCCTGCTGATCGAGACCGAAGCGGCTGAGCGCACGCTTCCTGGCCTACCCTCTCATCAACCGGTCTCGCTGCGGGGAGACCTGTGGCAGCTGGGTAAGCACCGCCTCTATTGCGGCAATGCACTTGAGGAGCAGAGTTATCGGATATTGATGGGGCGGGAACGAGCGCAGATCGTGTTCTGCACACCGCCCTGCAGCGAGACCATGGACGATACTGCGAGCGTGGAGCGCGCAGGAAGCGAGATGGTCACCAGCGGGAACCACGAGCTTGAGCTTGCCAGCATTCTGAGCAGCATCTTTGCCCTGATGTCGCGTTTCAGCGCTGATGGTTCGATCCATTACCACTGTGCGGACTGGCGCCATCAGCGCGCGATGCTCAGTGCTGGAGAGGCGGTCTATCCGCGGCTGTGTGATCTCGTTGTCTGGCACAAGAACAACGCTAGTGCGGGTAGCTGCTACCGTTCGCAGCACGAGCTCATTTACGTTTGGCAGGTCGGTAACGGACCGCCGATCAACAACGTCGCATCGGGCGATGCCAGTAGGTATCGGACCAACGTCTGGGCCTACGACGGCGATGAAGAATTCGCGGAGCATCGGGCGTCGAAGCCGGTTGCCCTGATCGCTGATGCGCTGCGCGATTGCTCGCGTCGGGGCGGCATTGTTCTTGATGCCTTTGCCGGGTCTGGTTCGACGCTGATGGCAGCCCAGCATACCGGCCGGCAGGCACGGCTGATCGAGATCGATCCTGGCTGCTGCGACAAGGCGATCGAGCGCTGGCAGGCCAAGACCGGCCAGGAAGCGATGCATGCCGAAAGCGGCAAGAGCTGGACCGATGTCGCCGCGGAACGCGGAGTGGATATTGTTGGTCATCAGCCTTGTGACGAGGAGGATGACTGATGGCCCGGAAACCTCCGAAATCCTCCGCCAGCAACGGGAAGCAGCCTGCTGCAGCCAAGCCCATGCACAAGCGCAGCAGGAACAGCACGGCGACAGGCGCAGATGGTCCGTCCAGGGACACCCGCTTCAAGCCGGGCCAGTCGGGCAATCCCAACGGGCGCCCGCGCAAGGATCGCGTGCTCCAGAAACTCATCGAAGCTGAGCTCGATCAGGAAATGACGGTCACCGAAGGGGGCAAGACTATCAGGCTGACCAAGCGTGAAGCGCTGGCAAAGTCCATGGTCAACGATGCGCTCAAGGGAGATCACAGGGCGCGCAGCACCCTGCTGAAACAGCTTCCGCCTCCTAGGCACGATGATACCGCGGACTACGCGGCTGTTCCCCTGGAGCAAGTGCTGCAGTTCCTCATGCGCAAGGGAGGGGTCGGCGGCAAAGGAGAAGTGGGTGATGAATGACCAGGCTGAGCTGGTCTCGCTGCCGGTCGAGTATCTGGACACGATGCGCCGCGAAGACTTTCTGACCTTTACCGCGCAAGTGATGGAAGAGCTCGAACCTGGAACCGATTACACTGAGAACTGGCACCTTGAGGTCATCGCGAATGCACTCGAAAACGTGATGCAGGGGATTGACCTGCGCCTTATGATCAACCTGCCCCCACGCAACCTCAAGTCGATCATGGTGAGTATCGCCTTTCCGGCCTTCGTGCTCGGTCAAGACCCGTCACGGCGTATTATGTGCGTAACCTACAGCCAGGAGGTGGCGAAGGCGCAAGCGGTTCAATTCCAGCGCATCATGCGGTCCGCATCGTACCGCCGGGCTTTTCCGGACTGTCAATCGCCCGCGCAGAACCGTCAACTGGAATACCGCACCACGCAAGGTGGTTACCGGCTCGCCACCTCGGTTGATGGCAGCATGCTCGGCCGCGGGGCCGACGTGATCATCCTTGACGACCCTAACAAGGGACAAGAAATCTTCTCGCGCGTGGCGCGCGAGAAGGTCATCAGTACCTGGGACAACGTCATCTCGACCCGGCTCAATCATCCGAAGAAAAGCGCGATCATCTGTGTGATGCAGCGCCTGCACGAAGATGACCTTGCCGGGCATTTGCTCAAGCAGGAGGATTATCGCCAGATCACCATTTCCGCGACTGCAGTCGCGGACGAGGAATGGGACCTCGGTAATGGTCGGATCCATGTGCGCTCCAAGGGTGAGCCTATCCAGCCTGAGCGCATGGATCACGCAGAACTGGAGCGGCAGAAACGCATCATGGGCGGTCTTGCGTTCAGCGCGCAGTACCAGCAGCAGCCCGTTCCCGATCAGGGTGTGGCCATCCGTCGCCAGTGGCTGCGCTACTATGACGAGGCGCCTGAAGAGTTCGAAACCACCGTCGTGAGCTGGGATACCGCTTCGACGCTGGCCGAGACCAGTGACTGGTCGGTGGGAACCGTGTGGGGGTATGCTGACGGTGAGTTCTACTTGCGCGACGTGATCCGCGAGAAGATGGAAAGCCCCGAGCTGATCCACCTGATCGAGGAAACGCATCGCAGTTATGAAAGTGATCTGACGCTGGTTGAGGACGGTGATCTTGGGCGGGCGATTGTCCAGTCGCTGCGCAGCAACTCGTTGGTCTGCCGGCCGCAACTGGTGAAGCCCAGGCTTGCCAAGATCGAGCGCATGCAGGCGCGTGCGGTCCTCATTGAGACCGGTAAGGTGCTCTTTCCTCGCGAGGCGCCCTGGCTCGCGGCCTATCAGCAGGAACTGCTCGGATTTCCGAATACCAGGCACGACGATCAGGTCGATAGTACAAGCCAGGCGCTCGACTGGTTTCAGCAGCGCCTGCGTCGGGAGATGGCTGCGGAGCGGCCAGCACCCAAGCGTGCTTCAGGCAATTGGCGGCCAAAGGGCGCTAATTTTCAGACTGTTAAAGGCTAATTGGCACCGCGCTTCAAGGAGTGCTCTTGTCGGTGCATTTGCCGCTCGTCTCCGATCTGATCAAGCAACAGCCGTGTTGGGAAATGGCCCAACGCGAAGTCATTTGGTATAGACCTCGGCGAACAAGTGCGTGTCGTCGGCGCCGAGTGCAACACTCCCCCGGTAATCACCTTGCGGAAGCAACAAGGCCGCAGGCCTTCCCGTCCGCAACTCCAGCTATCTTGGTCCCTTCTCCAGCTAGAACGGCGGCTCCAATAACTCAGTGTTCACCTCGACTTCCCGGTCAACCGGATTGCCCTTCAGACTGTAGAGCCCATAATTGCCCGTGATCGGTGCATCGAAGCTTGCGGATTCGTCGGATTGTAGAAGGCGACCGGCAATGGAGAGGTTGGGTGCAATCCGGACCTAACCGTCTTGGGCGTGCACAGCGATGACACGGTAGATTGCGTTCAACCCCTGAACGGCCTCCCACAGTTTATTGGCCAACGCTCGCTCTGCCAGGTTCGCAACCGAGCGGGGAAGCCCTGCCGCTGTGCAGCCGTAAAGGGCAAGACAAAGTTCCGGCTGCACGGTGGTGCTAAAGGCTCAGGAGCGCCCAAGGGCGAGCGTAACGGTATGTGGAAGCATGGTTGCCATTCGAAGGAAGCGGTGGCCTGAAGGAAGGCAGTCAAGCGTCTAATCGGTCAGCTAAAACGCGAATAGGTTATCCACGCTTCGAAGACCTAGGTCGGGCAAGCGCAGATCTTAGGGTTCGCTTAGACCGGAAAGCTTGCGCCTCCTGAATGGAGTTTTAGTAGATTAGCTTTAGGGAAAACGCCCGACCAGTGAGTAACTAAATCAACGAGGTGTTAGCGGTGGATACGAGGGGCCATTCAAAAGAACCGCGTTTGTCTTGGGTTGTACCAGTCTACAACGAAGAGGACGGACTTGGGGAGCTACTGCGTCGCCTAAAGCTAGCAAGCGTAGAAATCGTCGGAGAGGATTACGAAATCGTTTGCGTAAACGACGGATCGACCGATGGTTCATTAGATTTTCTCAAGTCGCAGGAGCAACCAGCCCTCGTTGTCGTCGATCTTGCGAGAAATTATGGCCATCAGATTGCGCTGACAGCCGGCCTCGAAGCCGCACGCGGTGCCAGGGTTCTGATTATCGATGCAGACCTACAGGACCCTCCTGAGCTTGTAGGCCCGATGATGGCGCTAATGGATGATGGCAACGACGTGGTTTATGGGGTCCGGAAAAAGCGAGACGGCGAGAATTGGTTCAAACTAGGAACGGCGTACGCTTTCTACCGCTTAGTATCCAAGCTTTCGTCCACCCCTATTGCTCCTGATGCAGGCGATTTCCGTCTGATGTCCAGGCGAGCGGTCGACAACTTAAATTCTATGCCGGAGCGGTTCCGCTTTGTGCGAGGCATGGTCGGGTGGCTCGGGCTCAAACAGGTTCCGATCCACTATGATCGCGCCGAAAGATTTGCTGGCAAGACGCACTATCCACTTCGCAAGATGCTCGTTTTGGCAATCGACGCGATAACCAGCTTTTCGATCTTGCCTTTGAGATTTGCATCTCTCGCTGGCGCTATCTGTGGCCTTCTTGGCATCTTGCTGATGGGTTTTGCTTTATATGCCTGGATAACTGGCAATGTCGTACAAGGTTGGACTAGTCTTGCTGGCCTTGTGTTGCTGCTGGGTAGCGTACAGCTTCTAATTCTCGGAGTTTTTGGAGAATATCTTGGAAGGATGTACCTCGAAGTGAAGCGGAGGCCTCTCTACTTTGTCAATGAGTTGATAACGAACGGTGCGCGCGAGACGAACTCCAGCCCATCATTCAGGAAGAATCGTCGTGAACGAAGCTGAGTTCGACAAATTTGCGGACGAATATCACGCACAGCACGCGAGGAGCATTCGTCTCTCCGGGGAGGAGCCAGATTTCTTTGCCCAATACAAGGTGGCAGAGATGGCTCGGCAAGTTGAACGGGCTCCGGCCAAAATCCTCGATTTTGGGGGTGGAATTGGCAATTCACTTGGCCATCTGAAGGCTCAGTTTCCACAAAGCAATGTGACACTTTGCGATCCATCTCTTCGCTCTCTCGAAATCGCAAAGGAACGGTTTCCTACGCAAGGGAACTTTGTTCAAATCACTGGCCTTCCGCTGCCGTTCGCCGATCATGAGTTCGATCTAATTCTCGCTGCATGCGTCTTTCATCATATTGATCCGGCCGAGCATGGTGCAATCATCACTGAGTTGTCTCGAATTCTCGCTCCGGGAGGATCATTTTTCCTTTTCGAGCACAACCCGTACAATCCACTTACACGCAAAGCGGTGTCTGAATGCGAGTTCGATAAGGATGCGATACTCGTAAGCTCTCGGCAGGCCCGGCGTTCACTTCGTGGGGTCAGCTTTCGAACCGTTAAGACCCGCTTCCGGATTTTTTTCCCTAGAATGCTTTCGGCACTTCGATTTCTTGAGCCGGCGTTGGGTTTTCTCCCAATCGGTGGCCAGTATTTCGTTCAAGCCACGAAGTAACCTCAACCGTTATGTTCTCTCGCCCGATATTCGTGGAAGTGCTTAGATTTAGCACGGTGGGGCTTTTGGCAACCTTAACCTACGGGCTTCTCGGCTCGGCAATGCTTATCCTGCAGGTGCCGGTCTATCAGGCAAACTTGGTTGCTTATGGCGGGGGGATCCTTGTTTCTTTCGTGGGGCACTTATTGTTCACCTTCCGTCCAAAAGGCAGTTGGGCGTCATATTTTCTGCGGTTCATGGTGGTGGCTTTGACGGGTTTCGCGTTCAGTAATGTAGTGATCGCGCTATTTGAATTTTTCGACTTTCCTTCGTGGGCTTCGTTAGCCGTGATCCTGTTTATTGTGCCGTTCGGTAGCTGGCTCGCCAGCAGGCTTTGGGCATTCCGAGATGAGGAACGGCATTGATGGTAGAGTTGATCCGGGCTAAACTTGCAGATATGGATTGCAGTGGTTGCGGTCGGGGTCGCACTAGCATTGCAAGTTCCGAAATACCTTAATCACAATGTCGCCTTTTTGACTTGGCTGGCGAACTTCGTCATGGGCCCAGGTCACTTCGGGGTATCGATATCCAGCCTTTGATGGCCCAATCGTACTCCACAAGGTGTGAGGCAGCTGCGGCTGACATGCTCACATTCTAGCTCGTCGTAAATTTGGAAGAAGCTGGAGTGACGACTGTCTTGGGGCCCTGATCAGCAGAGCAAGCGCCAAGAGCAGACCGACTGGGCCAACAGGCAAGCCTATAAGACCCGCATAGATCATCAAAATCGGCAAGAGGTAAATGACCCGGAGTGCCCATTCGCCCTGTCGCGAAGGTTCAACGGCGGCGAGCACGTACATGATCAGCCCGAGCGCGACCATGTCGTAGTTGAAAGCGTAAGGAGACACGAGAAACGTTCCGACCAGGAGAACTGCAACCCGATGTGTCAGGGATCGGTTCGAACGGAAAAGAAGGGTGCAAACGATCGCGACTGGCAAGGCGACGACTAAGTGAACATAATAAGCCTCGCTCGACGGCATACCTAGAACGCGCGCAGCCATAAACGGAGTGGGGATCATAATCTGATAAAACCCCGATCCGGCTTCGGCAAAACTCTTCTGGAGAGGCATGCTAAGGGTTAGAAAGTCCCGCCAAGGGTCAAGCCCCAGCAATAAGATGCTGCCGCCAACGAGTGTCGCGACGGTTGCGGTCGCTGAAGCGATGACCGTCCAGTGACGTCCTATCAGAAGCGCAAGCGGCACGAGGAGGCCGAGTTGAGGCTTATAGGTGAGAAGGCCAAGAAGAACCCCGGCAAGTACTGGTCGGCGCTCTACCAAGAGCAGTCCTCCACACAGAAGCGCGGCTGAGACAAAGCCGTTCTGTCCGGAAGAAATGTTGATTGCCGCAGCGGGCGCGAAGGCGAGAAAGGCAACGGCTTCCCAGCCACGACGCGAAAAGCGAACGAGCACGTAAGCGCAAATGCCGAACGTAACCAAGATCCACGCAATGAGGCCGGGGATGTAAGGGAACCATCCCAGGGGAAGGACAAGCCAAAGGCTATGTGGAGGGTACGGGTAGGTGTTGAACGAAAGATTGCGACCAGTCAGTGCTCGATAGGCTGGCTGATATCGTTCAAAATCGAACAAATCGGAAATGCGCCCATCGAGTAACAGATGCCCCGCAGACCAATAGTTTACGAAATCGCGACCCAACATTTGGCCCCGCGACAACCCGCCCCCTAGAAAGTTGACATTATCAAAGAGCAAGTAAGTCAGTGAGAGAAGGCCACCAGCCAGCAGCCAAGGATCTGTGCGCGATGACGGCATATAACGGGCAAGAGCCTTAACACCGACGACTGACATCATTCCGAGTCTCCCAAATGGAGGCGCTGTAAGCTTAGCACGGCCACGAATTCATTCGATTGAAGCAAGGCGGTCGGTCAGATGGAGGAAAACTGGCGGCCCCTTCGCCCTGCAAGTAAGATGTAGGCAAATGTCCACCAGCTAATTGCGAATATCTTGTTGCCCTTCATCTGCCAAACCTGCCGCAGGAAAGGAATGTCCCCAATGGGTCGTTAACGGCTGGTCTGCTCTGGGTCATTATCGGCGTAAAGCACTCAGTCAGCAGTGGGAAGCGTCCAAGCCGAGCCTAACAACTGAAACTGCGTGGAAAAGTTAACACTCTCATAAAAGCGCTGGTCCCCATGCGGCGCGCCTATGGCTGAAGTCTTTTGTCAACACGGCCTAGGATCTTCTGGATTGTCCACGCCTTCTTAGGGCTCAATTCACCCGCTGTACCTCATTGTAATTTAGAGAGCTATATATCGTCAACCATACCGCAATATAACATATTGCTCAGAAAGGCCTTTGGGCGGCACCTCATAGCCCGTATTTGGCCAAATCATTGATTGCTCAATAAGACGAGCGGGATAACGGCACCAAAGCACTAGGTGCCGCTTGGACTATATTCACAGAGTAATCTAGGTTAGGGCTATGAAATCTCGTCTCCAAGCCGAACTGGCCAGTATAGGACGCTTTGGGGTAGTCGGCTTTGGAGCTTGTGTGACATACATCCTTGTCGCTCTCTTGGGAGCACGGTTAGGTCTTGGGGCTCAGTCGGCAAACTTGGTGGGGGTCTTTACAAGCACTGTTTTCTCATTTCTCGGACATGCATACTACTCGTTCCAGAAAAATTTCATCACGCGCATTTATATACTGCGATTCATCGTTCTTTCCTTTGCGGTCTATGTCCTAAGCTTCGGGGCTACCTACATCGGTATTGCGCTACTCCAATGGCCTCGCCCGATGGTCGTAGTCATTATCGCGGCGATCATACCCCTGTTCACATGGAGTGCTGGCCGGTTTTGGGTGTTTCGCTGAGGGGCTTGTCGGGCGATATCGCGAAAAAAAGGACGGCTTCACCCCCCTCGTGCGAAATCGGAAGAAGCCATTCCGGAATGTGCTGGCGAACGAGGTCTGCCGCTAGGCTATCGGGGGCATATTGCGCGAGACGCTCTAATTCGGAATCACGGCAGGTCAGCACGTAGTCGACGCCGTTTCGGGCAAGTGCAACATGTGCCTCGGAAGAAGGTGCAAGCAATATCCGATAGGCCTTGCCGTTGCCTTCGATCCCGCGGTGGTTGGCAGCTGCGAGTACAGAATGATGGGTCCGCGCGAGGATTAATGCCCCGGAACTGATCCCGTTTAAGACCAGTCCCGGTCGAACTTGGTTATAATCTTCCCCGCGCAACTGGGTTTCGCACCTATTGGTCAATGTCGTTTCGGCAACCATAGACATGCCTTGCCTGTCGTCGGGCGCAACCATGTGGTAGATCATAAAGCCAAAATGCCCGTTTAGGATCAACATGGATGCGAAGAGACGTGCAGTCCCTAAAGGTTCACTGCGCTTCTGCCACAGATGCGCAATCGTGATGGAGCATAACAGCAGGGCTACCATCGAGGCAGCTGCCATGGCCCGTATCTGCCAGATGGAAAGCGCAAATCCGGCAAGTCCTACCATAAGGATTAAGAGCAATTTGGGCTCACGGCCTGTCGCCAAGTAGACGCCCGTCGCGGCTAACAATGCGAGGGCGGGGAATAGGTGGTAACGAAGCAATCGTAACGGGTTAGTGTCTGCAATTGGCCATGCAGATTGCGTTTCCGCGATAGACCCTATCCAAAGTTGCTGAAGCAGTGGATCGATTGCGGAGTATGGAGCGGCGAGCACTTCTCGGAAAGCCAGCACAGGAAGGGCAGTGGCAATAGCGAATATCGCAAGACCGGCCAAGCGATGTTCAAGCGATCGCAATTTGAACTGAAGGATAAGGGCAAGCGAAGCCGCCGCCATGGCGATAATGGCAAGATGACCAATGCCAACCTGATCATTTGTGAGCCTGTTCCAATCGGAAGGTGCCACGGAAATCATATACAAAAAAGGCAGAAAAAACAATATTCCAATTAGGAAGCCCTGCAATTGTGCTTTCTGCGCTTCTCCCTTCCAAAGCCAATTGAGAGCCATCCAGGCCGGTATCGCGAGCAAGAGCGGAGCAGTTTCCAAGCCTATCAGAAGCGCGATGGCAACTGAGAGGGAAGTTAGCAAACCGCTACGCTTCGTCGGCATCGCAGTAGCCGCGGCAAGGGCGGCTGAAAGCAAGAGCAATTGCAATCCGTGGTGATCGATGCGTCCGGGAATGAATTGGGCAAGGAAGAAAGAGGTGGCAATGACGAAAAGTTGCAGAAATCTCTCAGCTGGCACACTACCGATGTTCCTTGCAGTTCGGCAGAGGAAGATGATGGTGACGAAGAGTAATAAAGGGGGCAGGCTTACGACCGCTAGCATTTCCGCCTTGGTATGCTCGGCAAAGAGCGAAAAAAAGTGGATCAGGAGCCCTAGTGGAAGATCGCCTAGGCGGGACCAGTGCATCTGAAGTCCAGTCGGCGGATCGATACGATGTTGCTTTGTGTCCCACCAAGACTGGCCACCCATCCAGTCGCGAACTTGGACGAGCCGTTGGTAATTGTCGGGGTCATTGAGCATTAGGCTCGTTGCCCGATCTGGTATTGGCAGGGTCAGGAACCAGCACGTCAATCCCCCGACCAGTAGCAGATTGAGAAACCAGCTGAGCCTCCAGTCATTGGAACGTTCAATTCCCTTGAGAAAGATCTGGAATTTTCGCAAAATTTACCATCCCGCATTAAGGTAGGTCGAAGCGCTGCTGGCTTGTGAAGAGGGAGCAATCCAATTGAAGCAAAGAGAAGATACTCTTAGCGGGACAACTGCATACGTAAAGAGCGACCGAGGGGATGAACTGACAGTAGTTATCCCCTGCCTGAATGAGGTTGAAACCTTAAAGGTTTGTATTGAAAAAGCTCATCGCTTCTTCCGTGCCTACGACGTCAAGGGCGAGGTGATTGTCGCCGACAACGGCTCGACCGATGGCTCGCAACGTGTTGCCCTCGCTGCCGGTGCCCGAGTGGTCGATGTGGAGGAACGGGGTTACGGCGCTGCACTGAGGGCAGGAATTGCAGCTGCGGAAACGCCATACGTCGCCATTGCTGACGGAGACGACAGCTACGACTTTATGGGATTGATGCCGTTTGTTGAAAAGCTGCGAGAGGGTTACGAACTGGTCATGGGTAACCGCTTCATGGGCGGAATCGGTCGGGGGGCCATGCCTAGACTCCACCGGTGGATCGGGAACCCGGCCCTCAGCGCGGCCGGCCGTGTTCTCTACGGCGCTCCAATCGGGGATTTCCATTGTGGCATGCGCGGTTTCCGGCGCGAGGCGATCCAAAACTTGAACTTGTCATGCGATGGTATGGAGTTTGCTTCGGAGATGGTGGTTAAAGCGCATCTCGAAGGCTTGAAGATGACCGAAGTTCCAACGACGTTGTCGCCCGACGGGCGGAGCCGCGCCCCGCATTTGCGGAGCTTCCGCGATGGCTGGCGACACCTTAAGTTTCTACTGCTCTTTGCACCGCGATGGCTCTATTTATATCCTGGGTTTTTGCTTTTGTTGGTAGGCTTGGCCGCTATGCTGGCGATGTTACCCGGTACTCTTATTATCGGCGATATCCGGCTTGCTGAAAACTCACTTCTGTTCAGCGGCGCTGCGGTTCTGCTGGGTCTGCAAATTTCCTGCTTCGGTTTGCTCGCCGAACTCTTTGGAACGCGCGAAAGATTCTGGCTTGAGACGAAGCGTATCCGCTTCATACGCCATTGGCTGACAGTCGATCGCGCGTGTATTGTTGGCGGTTGTTTGTTCTTTACCGGGCTGTCTGGTGCAGTCTACGCCCTATTCATTTGGCGCGGAGAAAACTTCGGTGACATGGACACCTCTGCACTGGCGCGCATCACCGTTCCCTCTGTGCTCGCCTGCGCGGCGGGCCTGCAGATCGCGTTCACGGGCTTCTTGGCCGAACTCATGGGCCATCCGCGACGCAGGGGGATGTGATGGGAAAGATCCACAACAGACTAATTTTCAATCGCCGAGTGCGCGTTTTGTCCGATAATCTCGCTGATCGATTACCGGCGAATGCTCAGGTCCTGGATATCGGATGTGGTAGCGGGGAGATTGCCGTAGCAATCATGGATAAAAGGCCTGACGTCACTATCGACGGGGTCGATGTGCTAGTTCGGCCGGAAGCTACTATCGAGGTCAGGGATTACGATGGAAAGACCTTGCCCTTCGCCGACGATGCTTACGACATCGCCATGCTTGTGGACGTTCTCCATCACACCGACGACCCGGCTGCTACATTGGCAGAGGCTGCTCGCGTGGCCTCACAAGGAGTTCTCATCAAAGACCACTACAAGGATGGTCCGATCGCCGGTTTGCTTCTTCGCTTCATGGATTGGGTTGGCAACGCTTCACACGGCGTACGCCTTCCCTATAACTATTTGTCACGAAACCAATGGCGGGTCATATGGAAGCGACTCGACTTGAAACCGGTTCAAAGTCGCGAGTCATTGCGAATCTATCCCATGCCATTCGATCTCGTCTTTGGACACGGTCTGCATTTCGTAACCTTGCTGACGAAAACTGGCTGAGTAATTCGGCTCAGCTGCATGGCGAGCGGTACTGTGATGCGGTGGGGCGGTCGCAGGTTGGCTGCCCTCGCTTGTTTCAGCGGCGTTCGCGCCGGGACCTGGCCGTCGACTTGCCCTGGCATCAGGGGCATTCCTGCTTTCTCGGAAAAAGGAAGAGAGCCTTGCGAATAACGTGGCGTTTTGGTTGTAACCGTATTTACCGTTGAATATTGAGAAAAAATCTCTAATATTTAGCCTGTATTTGGCGGAACTATCGATTTATCAGTGATAGGTTTCAAATATTACTGCTTGACCAATTCGCAACTTCTTCAATCGCCGATGCGCAAGCAGTATGCGTCAGCCATTCCGGATCATTCACCCACCCCATAAACTCCCTGCTGATGGTAATGAAATGTAATTTCATTTCGGTATATAAATGACTACTGACCGGTTATCGGAAAGGGGAGGAGCATGGCAGAAGAGCAAGACTTCGTCGACTATTACGAAATCCTGCAGGTCAAGCCGGATTGTGACCCGCGCACTCTCGAGGTGGTATATCACCATTTGGCCAAGCTTCATCACCCGGATCATTCGGAAGGCTCGGACATCGATAAGTTTCAGCGAGTGCTGGAGGCCTACAGGGTTTTGAAAGATCCCGATCGTAGATCGCAATATGACGAAGTCTATTTTGCCCGAAGAGGGCGGCAGCCACCGAATGCAGGTCTGGGAGCTGTCTCTGGCATCAATTCGAAAACGGCGGTCAGCGATGCAGAGGCGCACGAAAAAATTCTCCTGCTTCTCTACAAGAACCGGAGGGAAGATGCGGAAAATGCCGGGGTCGTCGAGTGGTTGCTGAAAGAGACGATCGATTGCCAGGATGACCTGTTCGAATTTCATATCTGGTATCTGAAATCGAAAGGCTTCATCGAACTTACCGAAAAGGGAACCTTGGCAATCACTATCGCCGGGGTCGATCACGTGATCGAGCACAGCCGCGCGGAAGTTGCCGAGGAGCTTTTCCTAACTAAAGCAAGGGATGCCGAGGCGGGGTCAAATCGCCCGGATGAGCCTGCTGGCTGAAGGTTGCAGCCGATCGGTCTTATATCTGCCTTTTCGGAATCGAACTGAGGTTACTGCCCTTCGCCTCGCCAGTGAAGGCTGGGAGTTGCGCGAATTATGGCCCTCAATGCAAATGATGATCTTGGTCAATGATGATGGCGATCGCCTCACTTATTTAAGATCATGCAAGAACGTCGGGAATGGCAGATGGCAAACGACACGGGACAGAACCCAGCTTCTGATAAAATTCTGAACGAACCAGTCTGGGTGGATGAATTACATACCGGCCTCACTCGGCGCAGTCACTTTGTCATCAGCGGCAATGTCAGGGATGTGTATCCCCATCAGGGGGCCGATAAAGAGGTCGAGTTCCTGACTTTTCCGCAGCTGCTCTGGCGAATTGCTCAAGGAAAGGGGTTTTCCGCGCTCCTCAACTATTCTCCAGATTCTGGCTTCGAACTCCATTCTGAATGCAATGCAAAGGCGTCCGGTGCCTTGAAGGAAGCCGGCATCGTGCTCGGTCAACCGTTGAAGTCGGGAGTTGAGCTTGCGGAGGCTCATCACAATCTCATAACGATCGAAGGTTTCCGGGTCGCGGTGGTTTTCGATTATGCTGCTCACCTATTCGATGGCCAGCCTGCTGACATCAATGCTACGCTTATCGCAGCGGATCAGGAGTCGAGGCAAGCCTACCTGCAAGGACACGACAACAGACCATCCAGTGCAACGCTTTGGCTTGTCGACAGACCGGGTGATTTGCCTGAGTGGTTCACGAAAGGAAATGACGGTCTACGCGAAATCGTCGTTGAGTTGCCGAATCTTGAGGATCGGTACGTCTTCGCAGAAACACTAATTGAACATTTTGCCGACGCAAAGGGGCTTGATGAGGGGGAGAGAGCAGAGTTCCTCGAACAGTTCGCTCTGCAGGCCGATGGGATGTCTCTGGTTGGAATGCGCAACGTCGCCTTCTTGGCTGACGACGAGCAATTAGCTTGCTCCCAAATCGCCGAAGCTATTCGTATTGATCGACTTGGGACGCGCCGAAACCCCTGGAAATCGCCAGTGATGCGGGCGCGCATGATGCGTGCGGAAGAAATCATAACGCGGCGGATCAAGGGGCAGAAGCACGCTATCGAGAAATCACTCGATATCTTGACCCGCTCTATTGCTGGGCTCTCGGGTGCTCAAACAAGCTCGCGCCACTCGCGCCCGCGCGGTGTTTTGTTTCTTGTCGGGCCAACCGGAACCGGAAAGACGGAATTGGCCAAGGCAATCACGGAACTGTTGTTCGGAGATGACACGGCTTGCCATCGTTTCGACATGTCCGAATTCATGGAAGAGAATGCGATAGGACGTCTGATTGGAGCGCCTCCCGGTCATCCTGGCCACGAGCGCGGCGGCGAATTGGTCAACGCCATGCACAAGCGGCCTTTCAGTGTCGTGCTCTTCGACGAAGTTGAGAAAGCGCATCCACGAATTCTCGATATGTTTCTACAGATACTGGATGAGGGGCGCCTGACAGACTCTCGCGGGTCGACCGGCTATTTTTCGGAAGCCCTGATCATATTCACCTCGAATATCGGTATGATTAGCTCCGATCACACTCAGAACGCCGGCATGAATATCTTGCCGTCAGACGATTACGATGAGCTAGAGCGCAAGTTGGTTCAAGCTGTGCGTGATCATTTCAGGCTCGAATTGAACCGTCCCGAGCTATTCAACCGCCTCGGGCAGAATATCATTTCATTCGAATTCATCGATGGCGTCGTCGGATCCGAAATATTCTACGCGATCCTGGAGAGAGTGAAGTCTGCTGTCCAAGCGGAGCATGGCATCAAGGTCGAGATTGCGACCGACGCCTTGGAAGAACTCCGAACGCTTTGCATGTCAGATTGGTTTGAAGGGGGGCGGGGCATCGCCAACCGGATTGAAACCCATGTTATCAATCCTCTGGCACGTCAAATATTTGCCCACCAGCCGCAGAAGACTGTGCGGATCAGCGCTGTCCGGAGAGAGGGCGATCGAGCGATCCTGGAATTCGCTTAAGAGCTCGTGCTCAAGCTGTAAGGCTCTTCATTCTGCCAAGTTCTTCGCGAACCCGGTAATAATGGCGAATAAACAGCGCCGGATGCGTGAGGTGGAAAAGCATTGGAACTCTCCATTCTGTCTGAAGCCTGTGCAATGGATGCTCGCACTTCGAGTGCAACCTTTTCTGGGAAATCTTGGTAAAGATTGTCTTAACGCGTGCGTAGCTGCCTGTCTGTTTCAAGTTCATCAGAAGGAAGGTTCTGCATTTTTCGTTTTGCCTGCGCCCCCGCTTCGAAAAAGTTCTGTGGGCGGGCGATACTTTCTCAGATCATGAAAGGATGCTATCTGCATCCGACGTTAAAGGGGGCTTTGATGGCGTCGAGGTTCTTGCAGAAAGCCTGTTTGGTTTTTTCCTTCGCAATCGGGATTCACAGCGCCCCCTGCGTTGCTACCGCGCTCGCCCAGGATATGGAAACTGGGCGCACAAATGTGGTTCTGATAAATGCCACTTATGATGCGAATTTTGACGCGCCCCAAGACGAACCTCTGTTGCATGACGATCGTGACGCGGTGGAAAATGATGCCCGTACGGCAATTTCCATAAGCCGTGCTTCGAATCTTGTCGGGACACCCGCGACGGTAGTCAGGGAGCAGTTCGGCGAGGATGTTGTCACTTCTTCCTTTTCGGATCAGCCCATCGTGATAATTGGCGCTGCGCCTGTGCTCGCGAATGCACCCCTGACAAACCTGCGCCTAACAAGTTCATTTGGGGCGAGGCGTCACCCGGTTGATGGGGTGAGGCGGCACCATGCTGGCGTAGACTATGGTGCCGCGCATGGGACCCCTATCATGGCAACCGGTGATGCAACGGTAACTCACGCGGGTGATGCGGGTAGTTATGGCCTAATGGTTGAGTTGGATCATGGATCAGGCTTGGAAACGAGATATGCGCACATGTCCGGTGTGGCCGTTTCCGTTGGCGAGAGAGTGACCAGTGGGCAGGTGATTGGGTATGTTGGTTCGACGGGGCGCTCCAGCGGTTCACATCTTCATTACGAAACTCGGGTAGACGGAACGGCAGTCGATCCACTGGACAGGTAGCTGGGCTTAAATCGTGACCGAGGTTCAGACCAGGCGGCCTCCGTGGCCAACAGTGCTCAGCCTGATTTCTTTAAATTGGCGGTTCATTACAGGCTACGCAATTGTTGTCGCTTTGGCGATCTTGCCAATGCTTGTGCTTCGGTTACTCGCCGACCAATATGTCTTGCCCGAATGGGGTGAGGCCAGCTTTCCATTCGTAGTCTTTTCAGTGACGATCGCCTTCATGATCGCCATGATCCGGCCGCTTTATCTCGTCGCTCGACGGCACCCCAGCCCAACCCGCCAACTTATTCAGGATATTCAGCAGTACTGGCCAACTTTGCTTTGTATGGTCGTAATGCTGCTGGCAGTGCCGGAAACCCTCGAAGCGGCTTCGCGGTTCAAGAAATTGATCCCGCAGATCGTGCCCTTTTATCTTGATCCATTTTTGGTGGAGCTCGAGCGAGATCTCATCGGCATGGATGCGTGGAGATACACGCACGCAGTCCTTGGCCCTACTGCCACAAGAATTATCGATGCCATTTATGGTCTTTGGCACCTTGTGAATATCAGCCTCCTATGCTGGATCTGTCTAAGCACCGACCGACGCATGCAACTGCAGGTGGGTATCAGCTATCAATTGGCCTGGCTTGGTCTCGGCGCGGCACTTGCTACCATGCTCTCCTCAGTTGGCCCTTGCTTTTACGAATATTTCTTCGAGCACGATGATTTTGTCCTGCTAATGCTCCGCCTCCAGGAAATCGGCGGCAGTGAAGGATTACACTCGCTCTCGGCAATGCAATATCTTCTTGCCTCCGCAGGCACCGATGCCATTGGAGGTGGTATTTCCGCTATGCCCTCCCTCCACGTTGCAATCGCTGCCCTCGTCGTGCTTGTCGTAAGGGATCAATTTCCTGATCGACGTTGGTTGGCGATCCTGTCTTTCACATATTTCTCGATCATCTTGGTAGGTTCGGTGCACCTTGGCTGGCACTATGCGCTCGACGGTGTTGTTGGAGCAGCGGGAATGCTACTGATTTGGCTTAGCGTGAAGCTATTTCTCAATCGGCTGTTGGGTCCTGTCGGCGACTAAAGCGCGCCGACTGGAGGCCGATACAGAAGGTTTTATAGCACCTCGGGGACATCCTCGCCCTTGCCGCGATATGCTGTCATCGGCGCTGCGAGGCATGCGCCGATGCTCGAGAGGTGTTTCTGCCAATCAAGGCCAGCAAACTCATCAAGACCAAGTAGCATCAGCCTGTGCGCACCGCCGTGAGAATTCTGAGTCGGGCGCACTGGAAGGCGAGATGACCTGCCCCATTAGGGTGGTCCACCGGTTAAGTTAGAGTTCCGGCGGTTATGGTCGCCCTGCTGGGCGGCCTGAA